>Ga0209355_1000151_pt1 | contig 41330 bp, 43 predicted proteins | sample LauGreSBDMM110SN_3_FD_187563 | JGI IMG/M metagenome (GOLD analysis project Ga0209355, IMG submission 187563) | Freshwater lake microbial communities from Lake Michigan, USA - Sp13.BD.MM110.SN (SPAdes) (version 2) | ecosystem: Environmental > Aquatic > Freshwater > Lake | place: Lake Michigan... | reverse complement strand
AGAACTTCCAGAAAGCACTTTCTTATGGAAATAAGGGAGCAGGAAACCTTGATTGGCCAGATGCTGGAAAGTTAGTAACTTCCGGTAAAGCTGGATTCTTTATCATGGGTGACTGGGCTTCAGCACAATGGCAATCAGATGGTCTAAAGCTTGGAACTGACTACACATTCGCAGCAGCTCCAGGAACTGTTGGTATTTACCAATGGCTATCAGATTCATTTACACTTCCAGTTGGCGCACCACACCGCAACGCTGCAATTGCATGGTTGAAGGTTTGTGGATCACAAGCTGGACAGGATGCATTTAATCCAAAGAAGGGATCTATTTCAGCTCGTACCGATGCTGATCTATCCCTATACGATGATTATCTAAAATCTGCTTCTGCTGATTGGTCAAAGGATCGCTTAGTCGGTTCAACTGTCCACGGCGTAAATGGAAATAATGCCCACATGGCTGCATACAGTGCTGCTGTTGGTAAGTATTTCTCAGGCGGATTTAAAGATAACGCCGGATTTGCTAAGGATCTTGCTGCAGCTTACGAAGCAGGCAAGGCTTAATAGCAACAAAGTAGGACAAGAACTTTGGTGGGCAAGTAAAATTGCCCACCAAAGTTTTCTATTTAGATATCAGATCGCTAGGCTCCATCACAAAGGAATATAGATGAGGGGATGGGTTGCGTGAGTAAATCAGTCAAAAATAGTCGCCCACTTAGCTCCCGCATCGGCGGATTACTTTTTGTATTACCCTCAATTATTACCGTAGTAATTTTCGTTTATGGCTTAATTATCTGGTCCGTGAATGTTTCGCTGACAAATCAAAACTCTGGCTCTAAAAAAGCCATTGAGTATGTTGGTTTAAAAAACTATACCGATTTAATTGTTGATGAGCGCTTTACGCACTCCCTTTTAAATCTCGTCAAATTTACAGTGGTATTTATAATTGGCGCCTTGATAACAGGTTTTATTATGGCGCTCTTACTTGAAAAAGGAATTAAAGGCGAGGGCTTCTTCCGCTCCTTCTATTTATATCCGATGGCGATCTCATTTATCGCAATGGGAACAGTGTTTAACTGGATACTTAACTCAGCTCGAGATGAAGAGGCAGGTGGACTAAACCTGGCATTGCAAAAAATCGGCTTGGGCTTCTTACAAAATGATTGGTATGTAGGTGAAAAAGGTGCGATGTATGCGATGGCATTACCAGCCATCTGGCAGACATCTGGTTATGTATTGGCACTTTTCTTAGCTGGTTTTCGGGGCATTCCAGATGATTTGCGCGAAGCAGCCCGTGTTGATGGTGCTAGTGAATCTCAGATCTATCGACATGTACTTTTCCCACAGCTAACTCCAACAATACTTACAATTTTAATTATTTTAGGTCATATCTCCATGAAAGCTTTTGACTTGATTATCGGTATTAATGGCAAGTCATATATTACGCAAGTGGTTGCCGTTTACATGTGGGAAGCAACCTTTGATTCACGTAATTACGCCAAAGGAACAGCCATTGCGATTGTGTTGTTGCTGATGATTGCAATTGTGGTTGTGCCATACCTTCGCTATAACAACAAACAGCAGGCGTACCGCTAATGAGTAAGGACATAGTTGATTTAATTACCGCAAAACATAATGTGCGTAATAAAAAGCGCAAGTTAACTGGTACAGAACGTTTCTGGCTGATTTTCCGCTATATCTCATTGATATTTATCTGGTTCTTAGTAGTTATGCCAATTTATGTAATGGTAATTAACTCACTTAAAGGCGTTAAGAATGTTTATCTAGTTAATGCATTTAAATTACCAGAAAAATTAGATTTCTCAGCCTGGTCTGTAGCTTGGAGTGGAACTGATTACTTCCCGCAATCTATTTCAGATTCAATGAGTAGAACTTTATTCTTTGTAATCCAATCCGCGATTATCTCCGCAATTATTGGTTCGATAAATGGTTATGTATTTGCTAAATGGAAATTTAAGGGCTCAAACTTCATCTTCACCCTATTCTTATTTGGAATGTTTATTCCATATCAAGCAATTATGATTCCGCTGGTAAGAATTGCTACTACCTTAGAGATAAATAAATCTATCTATGTGTTGGTGTTAGCACATATAATTTACGGTATTCCGATTTGTACCTTAATTTTCCGCAATTACTATGAAGCGATTCCAAATGAGTTAATTGAGGCAGGTCGAGTAGATAAAGCTTCTATGGTGCGAATCTATCGCTCAATTATCCTGCCACTTTCAATTCCAGCTTTTGTGGTGGTATTAATTTGGCAATTTACCTCAGCTTGGAATGATTTCCTCTTTGCCATCTTTTTAACTGGTGGATCACCAAAGCTAGCTGTTGCCACAACCGCACTTAACTTTATTACCGGCTCCACAAACCAGGTTTACTATGGTGTAAATATGACTGCTTCATTAATTGTTTCACTCCCTACCTTAATTGTTTATATCTTCCTAGGTCGCTACTTCCTACGAGGATTACTCTCTGGTTCCCTAAAGGGTTAACAAATGTCGATTGCAGTTGAAGTATTTGATTCAAGGCGCAATCAATTAGGTGAGGGCCCAACAGCTACGGGTGAGAAAAATAATCATGTTCAATGGTGTGATATTTATGGACAGGCGATTAGGTGGAAAGATTTAAAATCTGGCGCTAATGGTGAGTATCAAACAAGTGAACCAGTTGGTTTTCAAATTCCACGCACAACAGGTGGTGATATTTTAGGAACTGCTAATGGTCCAGTTTTAAGAGATAAAGATGGCACCCTTCATAAGATGTCATCAAGGGAAGAGGCTGATGGATTTAAAGATAAAAATATCCTACGCTGGAATGATGCCAAAGTTTCACCAGATGGCGCCCTATTTCTAGGGTCAATGGCTTATGAAAATCAAAGTAATGAGGGTGCTTTCTACCGATTAAGTAAGGATGGTAAAAAGCTAGAGCGCCTCTTTGGTGAAGTAGGAATTTCAAATGGTATGGATTGGTCGGTTGATAAAACCAAGATGTATTACATCGATACTTTATCAATGAGAGTTGATTTATTTGATTATGACAATGGCGCAGTAAGTAACCGCCGCCCATTTATCAAGATCGCAGATGGCATGGGATATCCCGATGGGATGTGTTCTGATAGTGAGGATAATTTATGGGTAGCATTTTGGATGGGTTCATCTGTTCGCGGCTTTGATGGAAAAACTGGTAAACAAATTGCTGAGATCAAATTACCGGTTCAAAAGGTAACCTCCTGTTGTTTTGCAGGTGAAAAGCTTGATCAATTAATTATCACTACCGCAGTTGGCAATCCTGGGGAGGAGATGGATTTAAATCTATATCCGCAGGCTGGATACATTTTTATCGCTAATCCTGGAGTAGTGGGTAAAAAAACAAATCTATTTGGTGCTTAATTGAAAACTGATCTTTTCACCTTTGGTGAAGCGTTATCGGTTTTTATCTCAAGTGATACCGACTCGGTAATGAGTGCAAAAAAGTTTGAGCGAGTAACAGCTGGGGCAGAGGTTAATGTGGCGGTGACACTCTCACGCCTTGGTCTTAAATCTGCCTACTTTTCAAGATTTGGCAATGATCAATTAGGTTCAGTTATGTTGGCAGATATTGCAGCTGAAGGTGTTGATATTTCACTTGCTAAACGGGTTAACTCATTTACCGCAGCTATGGTGCGAAACCCAGGTAAAACAGCGCCGGTTGAGATTAGTTATTTAAGAAAAGGTTCTGCTGCTTCTACTATTGAGCCGGCAGATATTTTAGATTCCTATATATCATCGGCTCGTTGGCTTCACACCACCGGTATTACCTGTGCTATTTCGCAAAGTGGTGCAGCAACAGTTAAACATGCATTAACTAAAGCGGCATCTTTAGGAGTTAAATCTAGCTTTGATTTAAATCTACGCCGTAAGTTATGGAGTGAGGCCGATGCTAAGAAAACACTGCAACCTTTAGCTGAAAATATTGAGTTGTTAATAGGTGGTGAGGATGAGTATCAGGTGGTATTTGGCAATGGGGATCCTAAGAAATTACTAATTGAAGCAAATCAACGAGGGTGCGCTATTGCTGTTATGACTAAGGGTGATCAGATGATGAGATATGCAATTGAAGGTGAGTATGGCGAAATAACCCCGCCAAAGGTTGTTGCAGTGGATCCAGTTGGCTCAGGGGATGCCTTTACTGGCGGAACAATTGCTGGTCTACTAAGTGGCATGAGTGCACTTGATGCATTAAAACAGGGCAGTATCTGTGGAGCCTTAGTTGCAAGTATGTTTGGGGATTGGACCGGCATACCAACTGGCTCTGCTGGTGTAGTTGATAAAGATATTTCGCAAAAGATAAGGAGTAATTAGTGAAGACCATCGATCAGTTACTTTCGCAAAAGATGATGACCTTGGTTAGATCTAATTCGCAAAGTGAAGGCCAAATGATGGCTGATGCATTGGTAGAGGCTGGGGTTAAGGTAATTGAGATAACTCTTACAACACCGGGTGCACTTAAGATAATCGAGCGGCTATTAAAGAATAAGGATTTATTAGTTGGTGCTGGCACAGTTAGAACCGTTAAAGATGTGAAAAAAGTAGAGGATATTGGAGTAAGTTTTATCGTCTCACCTGATACAAATGAGGATGTAATTGCTGCAACTAAGAAATTAAAATTGGTCTCTATGCCAGGTGTCTCTACCCCAACTGAGGTCGCAATTGCTGAGGAGTGTGGCGCTGATATCTTAAAATTATTCCCGGCGGCAATTTTAGGTCCAGCTCATTTAAAGATGATTCGGGAGCCATTTCCAAACAATTACTGGTGCCCAACTGCAGGCATTACCTTGGAGTCAATACCAAAGTGGTTTGAGGCTGGTGCTGATTTAGTTGGCCTCGGTGGCCCGCTTACTAAAGATGGTGTTAGTGGGGTTGGCAAAAATGTTTTAGCTTTCCGCACTGCAATTAATGAGGCTAGTAAGGTAGTTTATCGACATGAAATTAGTCAGTAAACATATATTTGTAACAGGTGGCGCCAAGGGTATTGGTGAGGCCATTGTTAGAGATGCAGCAGATGAAGGTGCATCTGTTTCCTTTATCGATATTGATGTCGCAGCAGGTGAAAAATTAGCTTCTGAACTTAGCAAGTTAGGTAAAAAAGTTATCTTTGTTAAGGCTAATGTAGCTAACTTTGAAGAGCTCAAATCAGCCTTTAATAAAGCTGTGAGTAAATTTGGTGAGGTAACAGGTGTTGTTAATAATGCTGGGGTTAACTCACACGCTGATCCTGTAACTATGACAGATAAAGAGTGGGATGATTTTTTTGCAATTGATATGAAACCAGTATGGCTTACTGCCAAGTTAGCACTTCCTGCTATGCGCAAAGTCAAAGGTGGCTCAATTGTTAACATCTGTTCAATTCATGGCCGCCTTACCTATCCAGGATTTTTTCCATATGGCGCAGCAAAATCTGCAGTTCTTGGTTTGACAAGAAATCTGGCATTAGATGAGGGTAAGTTTGAAATTAGAGTAAACGCAGTATCACCTGGGTACATACTTACAGATTTAACAAAAAATTGGCTCAAGGGTGAGGCTGGCAGAAAAGAGCGAGCAGAATCTATACAACCACTGGGGCGAATGGGTGAGCCATCTGAGGTAGCAAAGGTTGTTACATTCTTACTTTCAGATAAATCAACCTATGTAAGTGGCTCTGACTGGGCAGTAGATGGTGGATTAGGAGCAAGAAGCGCATGATATTAAAGGGTGAGCATTTATTTGTAACAGGAGGCGCAGCTGGAATTGGTGAGGCAATTGTTTTAGGCGCAGTAAAAGAGGGCGCAAAGGTTTCATTTGTTGATATTGATGATGCGAAAGCAACCGCGTTAGTTGAAAAATTAACCAAAGAGGGGCATCAAGTTCAATATGCAAAGGCAGATGTTTCAAAGTTTGAAACCTTTAAGGCAGGTTATGACAAATTAGTAGCAAACTTTGGCCCAGTAACTGTTGCGGTATCAAATGCTGGTAGAAACTCTTACGCTGATGCGGTTGAGTATGCCGAACAAGAGTGGAATGATTTTTTTGCACTAGATCTTAAATCTAGTTGGTATCTAGCAAAGTTATGTTTGCCAGAGATGAGAAAAGCAAAGTATGGATCAATTGTTAATATCTCCTCTATTCATGGCCGAATGTCTCGGCCAAACTTTTTTCCATACTCTGCGGCAAAGGGCGGCATTATTGGATTATCTAGAAACTTAGCTTTAGATGAAGGCAAGTATGGAATTAGATTTAACTCTGTATCTCCTGGAACTACTGCAACCCCACTCTTAAAGAGTTATATGGAGAAGTTTCCAGATGAGAAGGCACACTCACTTTCTGTTGCGCCAAATGCCAGATTTGGATCCCCTGAGGAGATTGCAAATGTAATTCTCTTTACACTATCAAAAGATGCTTCTTTTATTACGGGCGCAGATCTTATGGTTGATGGTGCACTCCACGCCCGTTATGCCTAAATTAGCTTTAAATTATAGATCCGATTTGCGGTACTAGCCCAAAAATCATTTTTTTCACTAATCGAGAATGATTTAGTGAACTCCTCTATTAAATCTACTGTTTGACGGTAGGTGGCAGCAAGTAAACAAACTGGCCAATCAGAGCCAAACATCATTCGCTTTGGTGTGAATGATTTGGTGATGTGTTCAAGGTATGGCGAAAAATCACTTTGCTTCCAATTTTTCCAATCAGCCTCGGTAAATAAGCCAGATACCTTAACTACTACATTCTCAAAGCTAGCTAATTCAGTGATCTGATCAGCCCATGGTTGCATCTCACCCTTTGCTATATATGGCTTTGAAATGTGATCGAGTACAAACTTTGTATCTGGACAGGCTTTTACTAAATTAATTGCTGCTCGCATATGTGGAGTTTTTGTTAATAGGTCATAGACCAAACCACGCCTGCCAAGCTCTTGCACATTTTTTATCACTTGAGGCTTTGCCAGATAACTGACATCCTCATAATCATGGGCAATATCTCTGATACCAACTAAATACTTAAAGCCAGTCATGCCTTCATACTTATCTAGGTAGGAGATAGCATCTGCAGAGTCAATCTTTAAAAAGCCAACTACCCCTGCAACTAGATCATCAGCATCAGCAAGTGCTAATAACTCTGGTGTTTCATCATAATTAGTAACTGTCTGAACCACCACCGTCTTATCTATCCCGCATCCAGTAATCGCTTGGCGTAGATCATTAATTGAGAAATTTTTCTTAATTGGGTTTAGTGCCTCACCAACCATCCAGCCTTGTGGGCGAACAGATAGATCCCAAACGTGATGGTGTGAATCGATTCTCATAACTATGCTCACTCTCTATTTATTATGCTTCATTATTACGCTAGGTGAAAAGCCTCTGGAATTACATGCCACCACTCACTCTCAAGTTTTTCTGGCACTGGATTTTGCATTGGAGCAGTTACCTTCCACCAATCCTGAGTTGTTGGGTCTGATGCAATAAGTGCCATATCGGCTTCGTAATCTGTGCCGGTGTACTCCATATAAGAGAAGAGCATATTTTGGTAGCGAAAGATCGAGTAATTTGAGATATTCGCACGCTTTAAGGTAGCAAGAACTCCGGGCCAAACCTGGGCATGAATTCTTTCATACTCAGCAATCTCCTCCGGTTTAACTCCGATTACTGAACCAATTCGTTTTATTTGCAAAGGGTTTCCTTTCTTATTTGATTATCGTATAGGATTTTGCACAGTAATCGAATAGCAATCATTAAATTTTCTAAAAAAGGTGGAGAGTAATGCCAAAGGTAGTTGGCTTTAAAACCACCGATGTGCGCTTTCCAACCTCTCGTGGCCTAGATGGCTCAGATGCTATGAATAAGGATCCAGATTACTCAGCTGCTTACCTAGAATTAATCACCGATGATCCAAAGCTATCTGGCTATGGATTGGTATTTACTTGCGGCCGCGGAAATGATCTACAGTGCGATGCAATAGAGATATTTGCCGCCTATGCAGTTGGCCGCGATGTTGATGATCTTGCTAAAACAATGGGGGAGTTTGCTCGCTCATTAGTGCGCGACTCACAGATGCGCTGGCTAGGACCTGAAAAAGGGTTAATCCATATGGCAGCAGGTGCGGTAGTAAATGCGGCCTGGGATTTAGTTTCTAAGCGAAGTGGTAAGCCACTATGGAAATATCTATCTGATCTTTCACCAGAGGAGATTGTTGAGTTAGTAGATTTCCGTTACATCTCAGATGCCTTAACACCTACTGAGGCACTTGCAATTTTAAATAAAGCAAAGGCTAATCGAGCAAAAAATGAAGTGAATCTAATTAAAGATGGTCTACCTGCTTACACAACCACTCCAGGCTGGCTTGGTTACTCAGATGAGAAAATGGTAACCCTTGCCAAGCAGGCAGTTGCTGATGGCTTTACATTAATAAAGCTTAAATGTGGTGGATCAAAAGAGGATGATCGGCGCAGATTAAAATTAGCACGGGATGCAATCGGACCAGATATTCGCCTTGCAATTGATGCTAACCAGGTTTGGGATGTACCAGAGGCAATCGAGTGGATTAACTCATTAGGAGATGTAAATCTACATTGGGTGGAGGAGCCAACAAATCCAGATGATGTAGTAGGTCATGCTGCAATAGCAAAGGCAATCGCACCGGTTCGAGTTGCAACGGGTGAGCATGTAGCAAATCGAATAATCTTTAAGCAGATGCTGCAATCTAAATCATTGTCTTTTGTGCAGATAGATGCTTCCAGAGTTGCTGGTATTAATGAAAATATTGCCATAATCTTGATGGCAGCAAAATTTGGTATACCTGTCTGCCCGCATGCTGGTGGTGTGGGATTATGCGAAATGGTGCAACATTTAGCGATGTTTGATTATGTTGCAGTATCTGGTGAGCATCCTGATCGGGTAGTTGAGTTTGTTGATCACCTGCATGAGCATTTTGTTGTTCCCACTGATATTAGGCGCGCTCGCTATATGCCACCAAGTAAAGCTGGAGCTGGCGCAGAAATGTTTGCTCAAAGTGTCTCTGATTTCACATTCCCAACTGGAAAACAGTGGCTGAATAATTAATTTGTCCATATAGTGGATTGTTGGTAGAAATCTCATAATTGCCATTTGGCCCTAAAACTTACGCTTAAATTTAGGATTTGTTACCTTAGCGTTACCTTTTTATATTGATTTACCCCCCCCGATAGAGAATGATTTGCTCGAACCGTGTTACCTATAAGTTATAAATTTATAGGGGTTAAACAAATAACCGAAAGGAATATTAATGAAGAAATCATTACTTGCAGCAGTTGCTGCAGTTGCATTGCTTCTTTCTGGATGTTCTAGTTCAGGAGACTCTGCAGGATCAGCCGATGGATTTGGAGCGATTAAAGTTGCTCTTGTTCCAGGTGGTGCTCACCCTTACTTCCAACCATGGAAAGATGGCGGAGCAGCAGCTGTAGCTGAGTTCGGTGTTGGCGGAACAGAATTTAATGAGACTGGTGAATGGGATCAAACCAAGCACAATGCAGCAATCGATGCTATGGCAGCTCAAGGCTATAACGCATTTGGTGTATTTGGTGTTTCACCAACAGATATCAACACAACATTTGCTGGTCTAAAGGCAAAGGGTTTCGCAGTTGGTTCCCTTGCTTCATGCCCAGGTGGATATGACATTGTTAAAGAGCCACAGAAAAACTCAGCAGATTTCTGCTTGAGTACTGATACTGGCAAAGCTGCATACCTAGCTGCAACAGCAGTTATTAAAGAGATGGGTGGCAAGGGAAATCTTGTTCACTTAACTGGTAACGCAGTAGATGCAAACACAATCCGTCGTATGGATGGCGTAAAGCAAGCTATCGCTGAGACTGGCGGAAAAGTTAAGCTTCTAACAACTATCACTGATATTGACTCAGATCTACAGTCAGCAACAAAGGCTGTAACTGATCTATTAGCAGCAAAGGGCAAGCAGATTAACGGAATCGTTACAACTGCTTACAACCCAGCTGTTGCTGCAACTGATGGTGTTTCATCAACCAAGCTTCCAATTAAGGTTATTGCAATTGATGATGACCAGAAGATCTTGGATGCAATCAAGTCTGGCGTAATTTCCGGAACTGTTGTACAGAATCCATGGGGCCAAGGTTATGTTGGTTCATGGGTACTTTCAGCACTTGGTAGCAAGAAGTGCACCATGAATACACCTGGTCTATATGTAGACTCCGGTTCATTCTTGGTAACTAAGGACAACGTTGATACTTACAACGACACACGTCAAGCTACTTCAAAGGAAATCCTTGCGGCTTTCCAGAACGAGTACATGACCTGTAAGTAAAAAGTAAGTTAGAGACGGGCGATTGGGATTATCCTGATCGCCCGTACTCATATTATTTGGTAGCAGCTTTTAGGTAGGAAGGATTTTCAATTGAGCATAATAACTAATGCCGAAACCTTTCTTATTGATATTCCGGTGGAGACGGTACGAACAGACTCCGTACAAGCATTTTTAAAGCAAGAGACTATTTTTGTGCGTATTACAACTGCAGATGGCAATACTGGTGTTGGCTATAGCTACACAATTGGGACTGGTGGAACTGCAATACTTGCAATGCTTAGAGATTATTTGATTCCAAAACTTAAAGGTATGGATAGCGCGCGAGTTGAAAAAGTTTGGAGTGAAATTTACTATTCAACCAGGGCAACTGAAACTGGCGCTATTACCTCATTAGCAGTTGCAGCAATTGATACTGCAATTTGGGATTTAAAGTGCAAGCGAGAGAATCAAAGTTTGGCAGTTGCTGCCGGAGGATTTCGTGATCGTGTGCCACTTTATGACACAGAGGGTGGTTGGCTTCATCTGTCAACAGAGGAGTTAGTAGCAGGTGCGGTCGCTTCAAAGAAAAAAGGTTGGCCGGGTGTAAAGCTTAAAGTTGGAAAACCAAAGATGCATGAAGATGTTGAAAGATTAATGGCGGTAAGGCAAACTGTTGGAAAAGATATGCACATTATGGTTGATGCCAATACATCCTTTACTTTGGCAGAGGCGGTAAAACGTGCAAAAGCATTTGAGCCAATTGATCTATTTTGGTTAGAGGAGCCACTACCAGCAGATGATGTAATTGGTCATGCCAGCCTAGCCAGATCAACAAGTATTCCAATTGCAGTCGGTGAAACTATTTACTCAGCAATGCAATTTCAGCAGTATATGCATCAAAATGCGGTAGGAATTGTGCAAGTTGATGTCGCACGGGTTGGTGGCGTAACCCCATGGCTTAAGGTTGCTCACATGGCGGAGAGTTTTAACCTGAAGGTTTGCCCTCACTTTCTTATGGAGATTCATGTCAGCTTAGCTGCTGCAATTCCAAATGGTTTATATGTTGAACATATTCCGCAGTTACGCGGTGTAACTAAGAGTGAAATTAAAATTGAAAATGGAATGGCCTTAGCTCCAACAAAATCTGGGCTTGGAATTGATTGGGATTTTGATGCAATTGATAAGTTGCGGGTGAAAATTTGAAATTTAAAAAGATATTTAATGACCAAAGAGTTGTTTTAACCCTACTAACCATCGCGCTATTTATCTTTTTTGGCCTACGTAACTCCGCATTTTTTAATGTTGACTTTGTTATCTACCCACTTTTGCGTGATGGTGCCACACTTACAGTAATTGGCTTAGCCCAACTATGTGTTTTATCTATTGGTCATTTAAATCTTGCAGTTGGCAGAATGGCTGCAGTATCTGCCTTAGTTGCTGGTGCTTCATACCAATACTGGGGCTTAACCTTGGTGCAGGGAGCAATTTTAGGTGTCTTAGCAGGTGCATTACTAGGTGCAATAACTGGTTGGATAATTGTTAAGTCACAGGTAAATGCTTTTATTGTTACCTTAGCTATGGATTTCGCACTCCTTGGTTTAGTTACCTTTATTTATGTAACATTTACCGGTGCAACTGCAGCATTTACTACCAAACCAGCGGGTATGGATTACTGGCGTAGCAAATCTTTAGCTGATTTTTGTTTAGGACCAATTTGTGGGCCAAAAGCACTACCAATGATGTTAGTTCCAGCAATTTTTTGCTTAATCTTGGTTTCATTTATGTTTTCAAAGACTCGTCTAGGCCGTGAGTTGTTATCTACCGGTTCAAATCTAAGGGCTGCAAAATTATCTGGAATTCCAGTTGAAAATAGAGTTATGACAGCACATATTTTCTCTGGCACATTAGCTGGCATCGGTGGCTTAATGCTTGCTTATACAAACGGCTCATTTACCGCAGCTATTGGTAGTCAGGTTATGTTGCCTTCATTCCTAGGACCGGTATTAGGTGGCACATTACTGGCAGGTGGGGCGGTAGCAGTGCTCGGTACATTTATCGGCACAATGATGACGTTGGTAATTCGCCAAGGATTATCTGTTCAAGGTATTGGGCTTGAGACATTAAATATTGCACTTGGCTTAGTCTTACTATTAGCACTTTCTGTTGGACAAATTCAAAAAATGTTTACCTCAATTAAATTGCGAGGAAAAAAGTGAAGCTACCTATATTTTTTAAGAATCGAATGACTGAATTTTCACTCTCAGTTATATTTGTAATTGGCTTTTTAGCCCTAGTCCTTACATCAAATGGCGTCTTCTTATCTAGAGCATCACTACAGGGCTTCTTAACATATTTGGCGGTACCAATTGCTATCGGATTAGCTCAGATGGTAGTGCTATGTATTGGTCAAATGAATTTAGCTGTTGGCACAATGGGTGGGGTTAGTTGCGCAATTATGGCGGTATTGATGGCCGATCATAATTTACCAATCTGGCTTGCGATCTTTATTGGATTATTCTCGGCAACTGCGATGGGTGCTATAAATGGTGCGCTAGTAGTGCTAACCCAACTCAATGGCTTTATTATCACATTAGGCACATATACAATTTTGCTCGGTTTTCAATATCGACTAGTTAAGACCTTTACTATTGATAAGTACCCATCCTCACTTCCTGAGTTTGGAAAGCGAAACATCCTAGGTTTTCCATACATATTAGTAGTTGCAATTATTACGGCAATTTTGCTATCACTATTTTTTAGTAGAACAATCATTGGTCGGAGAGTTTTAGCCACTGGCGGCAATCCATTGGCAGCCCGCTTATCTGGAGTTTCAAATAATCGATCTATCTTTATTGCTCACACACTTTCTGGACTATTAATTGGTGTGGCATCTGTTATTACTATTGCATCTTTACCTGGTATTAATAGATCAATTGGTGGTGACTGGCTACTTGCCAGCTTTGCTGCTCCAATTATCGGTGGAGTTTTAATGTCAGGTGGGACGATTGCAATCTATGGAACAGTAATTGCAGCAGGTGTTGTGCGCTTGGTTGATATTGCCAGAGCTCAGTACTCATTAGACCCAAGTATTGTCTCCCTAAGTGTTGGAGTAGTTACGCTTTCAACTGTAGCCCTTAGTGAATGGCGCAGACGCAGAACTGAACGTCAAAATGAGGGAATGAAGGAATTAATATGAGTAACCAACTTTTAATTAGCAAAGTATCAAAAGCCTTTCCGGGCGTGCAGGCACTTAATGAGGTTAATTTAAATTTAACTAGTGGCACAGTACACGCACTGCTTGGCGAAAATGGTGCTGGTAAATCAACATTGATTAAGATTATTACCGGAGTATATTTAGCAGATTCTGGCTCGCTTAAGGTTGAAGGCGTAGAGAAAAGCTTTCATAATCCAATTGAGTCAACCCATTCTGGTATTGCAGTGGTTCACCAGGAGCGAAATTTAATTCCCGAGTTTTCAGTTGAAGAAAATATTACCTTGCATAATCCACCACTTAAATTGGGAATAATTGATCGTAAAGAGCGGACTCGGCTAGCAAAGCAAGCACTTGAGACTCTTGGTTTTGAGATTGATCTAACTGAGCGGGTTAAAAATTTATCAGTTGCACAGATGCAGCTAGTTGAAATTGCCAAGGCATTGGTGACTAATGCAAAAATTATTTTACTAGATGAACCAACCGCCTCAATTACTGGCAGTGAAACAAGCAAACTATTTGATGTAATCAAAAGACTTAAGAGTCAAGGTACCGCCATTTTATTTGTTAGCCATAAGCTTGAAGAGGTATATGAAATTTGTGACACGGTAACAGTGCTTAGAGATGGTGTTAGTGTCCTTGAATCAATGCCACTTGCTGATTACAAGCAGGGTGAGATTGTGGACTTAATGGTTGGCCGCCATCTTGCTGAGCGTAAGGCAGAAACTCGAAGAGTAGATCGCAATGCCACACCAGTAATTGAGTTAAAAAATCTTCAAACCTCCCTTGGTCATCGCAATATTTCACTCTCACTTTATCCAGGTGAGGTATTAGGTATGTATGGCTTAGTTGGAGCAGGACGCAGTGAGCTAGCCCGAAGTATTCTTGGCTTGCACGCAATAACTGGTGGAGAGATTTTAGTAAATGGCAGTGTGGTTAAAATTAGGAACTTTACTGAGGCACTTCATAAGTACCGAATTGGATATGTAACTGAGAATCGCAAAGAAGAGGGTTTGTTCCTTGATTTTCCAGTGCGCAAGAATATTTCAGTAACAATTCTGGCAAAGATATTACAAAGACTTAGCGTAATTAATCCAAAAAAAGAAGATGATATTGCTACTAAGTATGTGGATCGCCTTGGCATTAAGGTAGTTGATAATAATCAACTTGCATTGACTTTATCTGGCGGAAATCAACAGAAGGTAAGTGTCTCTAAATGGCTGGCTGCTGAAACTAAGATTTTAATAATTGATGAGCCAACGGTAGGAGTTGATGTTAGAACTAAAGCATCATTTCATGAACTTATAACCGAACTTGCCAATGAGGGCTTATCCATCATATTAATCTCTAGTGATCTAGCTGAGATGGTTGCAGTCGCAGATCGAATTCTTGTAATGCGTCGATATGAGTTTGTTGGTGATCTTGATAATAGTAAGGATTATCAGAGTATGTCTAGATCAATTATGAATAGTATCCAAGCAAGTTAATAACAGATGATTAAATCAAAGCGTCAATTTCCTGATATACCCCACTTCATATCATTAATTGATTGGAAGCTGCCAACAATATTTCGTAATCGAGCTAAGGTTGCAAAGGCATTAACTATTGAAGATCTAGCAGCTATTGCAAAAAAGAAGGTTCCTAAGGTTGTTTATGATTATGTTGAAGGCTCCGCACTTGATGAGGTTAGTTATCAAAGGTCTAAAGATGTATTTAGTCGCGCAGAGTTCACCGCCCACACTCTTAGGGATGTTTCTAAAATAGATCCATCAACAATAATCTATGGAAAAAAAGTTGATCTGCCCATATTATTTTCACCTACCGGCTATACCCGCTTTATGCACCATGTTGGTGAGCCAGCGGTAGCTGCTGTTGCTGAGAATAATAATTTAATCTACTCACTTTCAACTATGGGAACCACCTCACCTAGTGAGTTAGCACAGGCGGTACCAGGAGCTCGGCGCTGGTTTCAACTATATGTTATGCAAAATCGCGAGGATAGTTTGTCTGTAATTAAGCAGGCGAAAGAAAATGGTTTTGAAGCGCTAATTTTAACGGTTGATACACCTGTAAGTGGCATAAGAGTTCGTGATATTAAAAATGGCTTGACTATTCCACCTAGAATCAGATTAAGCACAGTTTTAGCAATTGCTCGAAAACCAATCTGGTGGTTAAATCTTTTCACTACTAAAAAACTAGAGTTCGCTGCATTTCGCGGCTGGAGTAAGTCATTAGTTGAACTTGCAGCTGTGATATTTGATCCAGCAACCTCATTTGATGATGTTACTTGGTTGCAATCAGTCTGGAACGGTCCAATAATTGTTAAGGGAATCCAAAATGTTGATGATGCTAAGAAACTTGCTCAGATGGGAGTTAGCGGAATAATTCTTTCAAATCATGGTGGTCGGCAGTTAGATCGAGGCCCAGTACCACTTGAGATATTGCCCGATGTGGTTGCAGCAGTTGGCGATAAGGTTGATGTTTATATTGATGGCGGAATTATGTCTGGCCAAGATGCATATGCAGCTATTGCTCTTGGTGCTAAAGCAGTATTTATTGGTCGCGCTTATCTCTATGGAATTATGGCAGGTGGGCAGAGGGGTGTTGAAAAAGTTATTGAAATAATGAAACGTGATTTCATTAACACGATGGCGCTGACTGGTTCAAGAAATATATCTGAGATTCAAGAGGCTGGCGCAAAAATTCGTAGTAATTAGTTATAAATAAAAGCTATTAAAGCTTTAAGTTTAAAATTTCATCTGCGCCAATTCCGCAACAACCACCAATAATTTGTGCACCAGCTGATATCCAACTCTTAATTAACAACTCATCAAAGCCAGCCTCTGAGCTACCCTCCCACTCTTTTGTCTTTGCATTCCAACTCCGGCCTGAGTTTGGATAGACCACAAATGGCTTAACACCTTCAGCAGATAGCAATAAATCAGTAATTAGTTCAGGGGCGGTGCAGTTAATACCAACCGCCATTGCATCTTTTGCAAGGGATACTGCCTCTGTAAAACTTTGACCAGCATTTGTCTGATTACCAGCTTTGCAAGAGTAGGAAACCCAGTAAGGAATTGGGCAATCACTAAGTAACTCTAATAAGAGCTCAACCTCAAAGGTATCTGGCATAGTCTCTAGTGCTAGTAGGTCAGGTGAGGTTGAAATTAATACTTCAAGACGTCTGGCGTGAAAATCTTTTAATGCAGATTTTGTAACACCGTAATTACCTTTGTATTCAGAGCCATCTGCTAAGGCTGCGCCATATGGACCAATAGAGGATGCAACCTTCACACTCTTACCAGATTTTAATACTGCATCCTTTGCTAATTGAGTAGAGCCTCTAAGTGCTTGATCAGTTTTACTCTCACTCCAACCTCGCTTACTGCAACCTAAATAGGAGATCTGATAGGAGGAGGTAATAATTATATCTGCGCCAGCATTAATAAAATCTAGATGCGCTTTTGTAATTTCACTAGGGTTTACAAGTATTAACTCCCCAGTCCATAAGGAGGTTGTTAACTTGTTCCCATTATTTTCAAGAGCAGTTGACAGGCCGCCATCTAATTTTGTAATCAATTATTAATCTATCTTAATTAAACATTAGATAAATCAGATTTAGCAACAACTCGTAGTGCCTGGGCAGCAATTGTTAATGCTGGATTTACCGCTCCGGAGGAGGGAAAGAAGCTACTGTCAATTAAATAAAGATTATCTACATCATAAGTTTTGCAGTACTGATCAACAACAGATTTCTTTGGATCACTACCAGCAACAGCTGTTCCACACTGATGTGCGTTCATTGAGATATCAAAAGGCTGTTTGAAGATTGCTTGATACCCAGATTTTCGCAAAACTTTTAATGTTCTTTTCATAAGCTTCTTGTGAGTACTCATACCAACTGGCTTACGTACTAGATGAATACGATTGCGATCATCAATTATTACTCGATTATCCCTGCTTGCAAGATCCTCAGTCATAACTAGAAATTCCACGCTTCGATCTGCGATGTAATTTAGAATTGCTAATGGAACCTTTGTGGCGTAGCTCTTCATCATTATGCCTTGGACCTTACCTATTAGTTGCACAATTCCAAGTGGATAACCCTTTCCACCATCAAAGTACCAATCTGCAAATGAGAGTGTTTTTTGAAAAATAACATCATTCTTACGCTTGTAATCAAAGGCGGCAATATGAGTATTAATATGCATCATAAAATTACGTCCTACTAAATCTGAGGAGTTAGCTACACCATTTGGCGCCTTAGCCGACTTAGATCTAAGTAGTAGCGCTGCAGTTAATACCGCACCACATGAGAGTACAAATTTCTTTCCTCGAACCTTGTACTCACCAGATGAACCCTTAACTACTAAGTATTCAACAGATCTACCATCATCTGTTAATTCAATTCGAATAACCTCAGCTAAGGTCTGTAGTTTAACCTTTCCAGTTAGCAAAGCCGGATTTATTGCATTTATCTCAGCATCACTTTTGGCACCTACTCGGCAAACAAAGCCATCACATGTCTTACATCTAATACATTTACCATCATCACCAAAATCAATACCCATTGAGTTTGAGTGTGGTGTTACTCCAGATTTTCTAAGTCGATCTGCTAGCGCAGCTATATATGGTTCATGGGGCAGTGCTGGATAAGGAAAAGGTTCACTTCGGCCAGGTTCGGTTGGATCCTCACCAGAGTTGCTATGTACCTTATACATTTTTTCAGCTTCAACATAAAAAGGTTCAATATCCCAATATGTAAATGGCCAAGCAGAGGACACTCCCTCTAAATGTTTTAGCTCTTCAAAATCTTTCTCCCGCATTCGAGGTAGGGCTGCTCCATATAGTTTGGTATTTCCGCCAACATAAAAATGCACACCTGGGGCAAAATCCTTACCCCTGCCATCTACCCAAACCTCTTTTGATTTATAACGTTTATCAACAAATATCTCTTTAGGGCCCCAATTTTCCTTTTCATTTGGCAGTCGATCACCTCGTTCTAAAACTAAAACGCTAACCCCTTTTTTAGCAAGTGCGTAAGCGGTAGTGCCACCACCCATACCAGAGCCAACTATTACTACATCAGCATATAGATCTGGGCTACTCATCCATTAACTCCTTAGTAATACTGATGCAATCTAAGCAGAAATAAAGTCAGTTGCCAATCTCTTTCTAATCCCAGTTAACTACTTCCATTACTTCCTTATTTTGCCTATGATTGCTAAATGAATTTTTTAAGTAAAATAACCGGCAGTTTTTCAACTCCATCAGCAGGCAATCCAACTGTTGCTATGGTTGAGGCAGCATATAAACATCATGGACTTGATTTTAGATATTTAAATTGTGAAGTACTACCTAAGGATTTAGCGGCTGCAGTTATGGGTGCTAGAGCAATGAATTGGGTTGGTTTTAATTGTTCACTGCCACATAAGGTAGAGGTAATACAGTATTTAGATGGTCTTGGTGAATCTGCTGCATTAATGGGCGCAGTCAATTGTGTGGTTCTGCGAGATGGTAAATATATTGGTGAGAACACCGATGGTAAGGGTTTTTTGCAATCTCTTAAAGCTGTAGTTTCTCCTAGCGGTAAAAATGTTGCACTACTTGGAGCAGGGGGAGCTGCTAGGGCAATTGCAGTAGAGCTAGCACTTGAGAATGTTAGTAGAATTACAATTGTAAATCGTGATCAAAAGCGTGGTGAGAGTTTGGTTGATTTGCTAAATAGTAAAACTAAATCCAAGGCTGAATTTAAGCTTTGGGATAGCAAGTATGAAGTGCCTAGTGATATAGATATTTTAGTAAATGCCACCTCAATAGGAATGGCTCCTGATATTGATGCTCGAATTAATGTAGATATCAATTCAATCAGGGCAGAGGTAGTAGTAGCAGATGTAATAGTTAATCCACCTATGACAAACTTATTAAAAGATGCTCAATCTAAAGGTTGTAAAATTGTAGATGGATTAGGAATGGTGATAAATCAGGCGGTACTAGGGATTAAGTACTGGACTGGGGAAGTTGTTGATCCGGTAGTAATGCGAAAGAGACTCTTAGAGGTTCTTTAGCGAATTGGTCCTAAAGTTTGATCTTTTTCTTCCAAAGTTAATGCACCAGTCATAACCGCTACAACCTCATTCATAGTGTGGCTCTTAGGAGTTACTACAGCAATTCGCTTACCAAGGCGTTGAATGTGAATGCGATCTGCAACCTCAAAAACCTGCGGCATATTGTGGCTAATTAAAATAACAGCTAAGCCTCTCTCTCGCAGACTTTGAATTAACTTAAGTACCTGCCCAGACTCACGAACACCAAGTGCGGCAGTTGGCTCATCCATAATAATCACTTTCTGCCCAAATGCAGCAGCTCTTGCAACTGAAACCGCTTGGCGTTGACCACCAGATAAAGTTTCAACTGCTTGGCTCATATTTTGGATAGTTCCAATGCCTAATGAGGTTATATGCTCCTTAGCACTTTTTTTCATACCAGAGTTATCTAGCATTCTAAAAATACTTCCGAGTGGACCCTTCTTACGAATCTCACGACCAAGATATAGATTGGCAGCAATATCTAAGGCCGGAGAGACCGCCAAAGTTTGATAGACAGTTTCAATACCTGCATCACGACTATCTTTCTGGCGACGGAAGGTAATTGGCTTGCCATCTAACTCCATAACTCCACCATCTGGAGTCTCAGCTCCTGATAAACATTTAATCATCGTAGATTTACCAGCACCGTTATCACCAACAACTGCAAGTATCTCTCCTGGGAAAAGTTGTAAATCTGCGCCATCAATGGCAACAACACGTCCGTAGGTCTTTACTAAATTTTTAGCCTCTAGTACTGGCGCAACTGAGTTACTCATACTCCCGCCTTCCTAATCCACTGATCAATTGAGACTGCGGCAATAATTAAAACTCCCACTGCAAAGGTTTGGTAGTAAAGATCCACACCAGCCAGCGTAAGACCATTACGGAATACACCTACGATAACCGCTCCGATTAGTGAACCAAAGATCGCACCGCGCCCACCAAAGAGGCTCGTGCCACCAATTACCACAGCGGTAATTGAGTCAAGATTTAAATTACTACCTGAGTTAGGGCTAGCAGCAGCTACTCGTCCGATGATTACCCAAGAGGTTACGGCAAAGATAAAACCTGCAGTCACATAAACGCTCATTAGTACTCGCTTTACCTGAATACCTGCTAATCGAGCTGCCTCAATATCATCACCAACAGCATAGACATGTCGTCCCCAGCCGGTGTAACGAAGTGAGAAGGCTAAAATTAAATACATAACTATTACTAGGAGCACGCCATAGGTAATCTTAAATTCACCCAGTGGGATTGGATTACCTAGATATAGGAAAAACGGCTCTAACTCCTTATCCATAATAGTTCGACCTGTTGCATAGAAAAGTGTCAATGCTGAAAATACGTTAAATGTTCCTAAAGTTACGATAAATGGCGGCAGATTTACCTTAGTAATTAACCAACCGTTAAACGCACCAGCTCCAGTTCCAACTGCGATTCCAAGCATAAATGCAGCCCATGCTGGCCAGCCATTAACAAATGCAGTTTTAGCCATAACCATTGAAGCAAAGATTGCGATAGCACCACATGATAGATCAATACCGGCGGTGAGAATTATCAAAGTTTGTCCAGCTGCGATTGCCCCAATTACAGCAGTCTGTTGCAAAATAAGTGAAAGATTATTTGGTGTTAAAAAGTTTTCATTTCCAAAACTAAAGATAAATAAGGCAAATACAAGTACTACAGCTGAGCTAACCCAAGGGTATTTGTGTAGAAGTGCTTGTACCTTCTGTTTGTTGGTGGCCCGCCCTTTAAACTCTGCAGCGGCATCGGTTACTAGGTTTGATTTACTCACTTATAACCCCTCCATTGTTTTTACCTGTGATCAGAAATTTATCACTACTTGTAAAGATTAGGGCGACTGAATCATCAGCCGCCCTAATTCTTTTACACCTTACTACTGGCTATTAACCAATAGATTGAAGTTTTTAACCCCAGGCGTTATCTAGTCCGTATTGAACTGACTCTGATGGAACTCCCTCTTGTGGGTCATCAGTAATCAACTTAACTCCGGTATCAAAGAAATCAAGTCCAGCTGTACGCTCTGGCTTAACTCCATTTGTAATAAGGTCGAAAATGGCTTGAACGCCAAGATCTGCCATCAATAGTGGATACTGTTGTGAAGTAGCACCAATAACGCCAGCCTTAACATTCTCAACTCCTGCGCGGCCACCGTCTACAGAGACGATAACTACACCCTTCTCTTTACCTGCAGCCTTAAGCGCAGCATAAGCACCAGCAGCAGCTGGCTCATTCAAGGTGTAAACAAGGTTGATGTTTGGATTCTTAGCAAGTAGTTGCTCCATGCCAGTACGTCCACCATCTTCAGCGCCAAGTGTTGCTACGTTACCAACGATCTGGTACGCACCACCCTTACCACCTGTGTACTTACCAGTCTTTGGCTCATCTGCAAGCTTCTTAGGATCTCCTAGTGGAATTCCCATTCCCTTTAGGAAGCCGTTATCACGGCAGTAATCAGTTGGAACGTTCTTGTCAGCGAAGATATCAAGAAGAGCAATAACTGCCTTCTTACCATTCATCTTTGCAGCAGCCCATTGTCCAATTAACTCGCCAGCCTTGCAGTTATCAGTTGCAAATGTAATGTCAACAATATCTGCAGGATCTGTTGGGGTATCAAGTGCGATTACGAAAAGACCAGCTTCGCGAGCCTTAGTAATTGCAGCGTAAACTCCACCAGAAATAGCTGTAATTAAAATTCCAGCATCTTTCTTTGAGATTGCGTTTTCAATTGCAGCAACCTGTCCAGCATCATCAGTCTCGTCTTTTCCAGCTGCAACGCTTAGGTCTACGCCAAGTTCAGCGGCCTTAGCCTTTGCACCCTTTGTCATTGCGACGAAGAATGGGTTTGTATCATTTTTTAGGATAAGCGATACGCCTACCTTTGCATCTCCACCTGCATCATCAGATGATGAACAAGCAGAAAGCAGTAATGACGAAGCACCAAGTACTGCAACAGCAGCAAGGGTGCGACGTGAGAAGAGTTTCTTCATACTTATATTTCCTCCTATAGGTCGGAACTTCACCCCCATGTCTACACTTACATAAACAATAAGACAACCTCTATTAAGCCCAAAATACCTTGTTACCTAAACGTTATACCCCACCCGCGCAGACTCTAAATAACAGGTTGATACTTCTAATTCTGCCAGTAGCAAAATGAAAGTTGTCAAAAAACACTTGCCAAAATCTTGTAATAAATATGCCAAATTTAATCTCAAAATATTTTGCTAATCTCTTGGTAAATAGATGTTAAAATTAGGTTATTAATTTATCGCCACTATAGTTGGCAAAGTTTCTAACTTAACCCAAGGGGATATATGAGCATTGGACGCGAAGTAAGACTCAAGCGAATATTTTCAAACCCATCTGGCAATCTATTTGGTGTAGCGGTTGATCACTTTGTTGGCTATGGAAATGCGGTCTCTGGTGGCTTAGCAAATCTGCCAAAGGCACTTGCTGCAACTATGGCTGGTAAGCCAGATTCAGTAACTATTCAAGTTGGTACAGCAAAGAATTTATGGGTGCCATATGCCGGTAGCGCTGCACTAATAATTCAAGGTGGCTGCTTTACAGTTGATGATCGAATCTCAGAGTTACTAGCTCGGCCAATTGATGCAGTCCGGCTTGGCGCAGATGCCCTAGCAGTAGCAATTCCAGTTAGAGGTAGAACTGAGGGTAAGTATTTAAAGTGGCTAACCGATTCAGTTCGAGAGGCTACTGAGTTTAATATTCCAATTATTGCCCACATCTATCCACGAGATTACTCAAAAAATAAAGATGGCGAGATTGTCTTTACCCCAGATGAGATTGCTTGGGCGGTTAGATGTGGCATTGAAACTGGAGTGGATGTAATTAAGGTTGGCTATCCAGGGGATAAAAAAGCATTTGCTCAGATCGTAGCTTCCTGCCCAGCGCCAATTGTGATTGCAGGCGGTCCAAAGGAGCCAACACTTGGCGCAGCATTAGCAAGTACTAGAGATGCAATTGATGCTGGCGCAAAAGGTGCTGTGGTTGGTAGAAATGTTTGGGGCGCAGCAGATGTGCAAAAAGCATCCCGTGCTTACTACACCGTAATTCATGATGGTTTAACTGCTGAGGCCGCTCTTAAAGAGGCCGGCTTACCACCAACTGCTTAAGTAATTAATGATTATCGGCGTTGGGTGTATTGCATCTGATCAAATCTTAGTTACCAATGCAAAGTGGAAAGATGAAAAAGGCAAAATAATCAGACGTGAAAATCGTTTTGGTGGAAATGTCAGAAACTCATTAGTCACCTTATCTGCACTCGGTATTAAAACTGCATATGTCGGCACTATGAGCGCTCAAGTGCGATGGAAATCTGCATTAGATGATTTTGCAGAGAATGGTGTCAGTACAGAGTTTGTTGATTTTGATGATAAATCTCATCCAGCTGAGGCAACTATTGTTTTAACTGGAGATGGTGAGCGATTTATTGTTTATAACGATGAGCCACTGCACCACATCAAACTACCAAGTGCGGCAAAGGTTGCCCAAGCGATCTCCCTAGCGCAGTTATTAATGGTTGATGCTGGAATATGCCCACCAGGTACCTTAGATGTAATTAAAAAGTGTAGTGAGCTTAAAATTCCAGTTGTATTAGATGCTGAACAATTCTTTGTTGAAAAATCCTTACTGCTTGAAATGATTTCATTTGCCTCTGATCCAATTTTGCCGCTTAATTTTGCTAAGGCGGTTACAGGTAAAGAGGAGGCTGCTGAGGTAGTTAATTGGTTGTGGAATCAAAGGCGAAATGCAGTTGTGATAACTGATGGTGCTAACGGCTGTTACTTTCAGATTAAAGGTGAGAGTAAGGTGCAACATATAAATGCATATGTAATTGAGGCGATTGATACAAATGGCACCGGTGATATTTTCCATGGCGCATATGCATACGGGATATTAAAAGGAATGGATCCAATTGAGAGATTACGGTTTGCAAGTGCAGCTGCAGCATCTGTTGCAGTACTGCCACATGGTGCTGACCGCAGGCCTAATCTAAAAAGTATTGAAGAGTTTATGTCACAACATCCAGCCCTGGTTGTCTCTGGGCTTTAATTTACGGCAGTTAACAAGTCAACTAAATTAAGATTTTTAGATACTCAGATATCGTAAAAGTACAACAAAATTAAAAGCGCTCATAACCATAAATAAGCCGCCAAGAACCTTAAGTTGATCGGATGATTTTTTAATGCTCTTTCCCAAAGGTGAAATTGATTTAATGCCTTTAAGTGCATCAATTACCGCCAGGCTATCTCTAATTGCTGCCACCATGGCAGAAACGGAGAAAACTCCACCGGAGGCAACTAAGCCAATAACAAATAGCTTAAGAGTTGAGTCAGAGTTCTTAGTTAAGTTGCCAGTTGCAGCAAGTGCTAGTACGGCAGATAATAAAACTGTTGGCGCTAGTTGGGATTTAACTCGGATAGCGCGTTGTTGATTCCAAATAGCAATTAATTCATTTTCATTCATAAGTAAATCCTACCTTATCAAGTAGCTTAGAAAATTAAGGCTTATATTGCTCACACATGCTTTGTGCAAATTCAAACACTTGGTAGGGACGATTTTCACTCTCTATCCAAAATTTTCCACCTGGTTTTAATTCTGTTTGTATCTGTCCTTTTGATAGAGCCATATTCCACTGCTCACTTTCGGCAGATAAACAACCTTGATACTCCACTAATTTAGTTTGTTTCTCAATACTTATCCCACTACTGCACCCAGTAAGTAAAAGAGTTGCAGAGATGGCAATAGTGAGTAATTTAAAGTTCATGGGATAACTCTACGCGCTGACAGCATTTCATTGTGGAATCACTTCGAAGTTTCGGTATCGGCGGTAGTGGGGGGGTGGGTAGAGCTGAGAGTTAAGATGGTGAAATTATGAGTTTCTAGGGCACCTTGCCTATTAGTGAGAGCTTTGAAGTTGGCCGAGCATTTTCTGAACCGATAGTGATGTTTCGAGTGGGAGAACCCAACTTTCTTGACCAAGAATCCTTTTGCCAAAATTTTCAATCATAAGCATGTATGGGTCTACCGCTTCAAACTCTTCAACTTGCTGGCCTAATTGCAATCTACTTTCAGTGTGCCACGAAGTAAATGCTTGTGTCCCAATAAGTTCGACAGAGTTCTTCTCACCACGCACAATCAAACTTTGGTTTTCTGGCATCTCAAATGAAGCTAAGGCATTTGCGGTTATCGAATCATTAATGCTCATTCGCCATTTACTGGTCAGGTCGATTCCGGTAGATCCAACCTTCCTATCACAGCTTTTAATTACGACTTTTGCATCATTACCTATTAGCGCAGCAATCGCATGGAGTGGATAAACACCAACATCAAAAAGTGCGCCACCGCCCATCTCTGGTGAGAGCCGATAATTTCCTTCAAGTGATGCCGGAAAGGTAAAGGATGATTCGATTGAAATTACCTCACCAATATTTCCAGCCTTCACATAATCAATTAGTCGAATCATCCTTGGATGCCATCTTGAACTTACCGCTTCCACCAAGAGTCGATCATTATCGCGTGCGGCTTGAGCCATAGATTTAACCTCTGAAACGTTCATTGCAAATGGTTTTTCACACAACACATGTTTACCGGCATTAAGTGCAGCTACACTCCAAAAACAGTGCAGGTGATTGGGAAGGCTGATATAGACCGCATCAACTAATGGATCATTTATTAGTGCTTCATAACTTGAGTGAGTAGTTACGGGGTTAAGTGCTTGTGCACGTTTTAGATCTCTGCTTGCAACGCCTTGAACTATCGTGTCAGCCGCCGTATGCATCGCTGGCGCAATTGCTTTAGTTGCAATCCATCCTGCACCAATTAATCCCCAACGGATATTTCTCATTGAATAAGTGAAGGTATTACCGAACGACCATTAGATAGCGCAGACTCCTCCGCTGCTTGCATAATTGCAACTACATCACGAGATTGACGAGTTGTTACATTCATTGGGGTGTTGTGGTTGAGATATGCAACGACGCTTTGGTGAAATGAGTAAGGATTAGCAAGTGAGTTTGGGATTACTTCATCAGTTCCGTCGGATCGATGCACCGTAAGGATTGCAGGCAAATCAGCCGGTACTAAACCAGCTGCTGGATCCCAATTACCAATTATTGCTCCATTTGTTCCTAGAATATAAAATTTAGGTTTACGTGCTGCCGCAAGATCAGAATTAGTAAATGATGCACGAGCACCATTTGAGAATGTGATTGAAACATCTGCATGGTCAGCATTTGTAACATGCTTCCAAACACGCTTCTGATTAATCGCACTGACGGTATCTACCTTGCTTGGAATAATTGCCAAAATCTGATCTATAAAGTGGCTACCCCAATCAAAAATAGCACCACCAGAGACCTGCGTATCTGAATGCCAATATGAACATGGCTTGGAGTATCCGCCAACAAAACTCTCATAGGAAAAGACTTCACCGATGACTCCTTCATCTATCAATTTTTTTATTGTTATAAAATCTGCATCAAAGCGCCGATTTTGATATACAACAAGAAGCAGATTTTTTGAAGCAGCCAGCGCCATTAGTTCATCACAGTGCTCAACTGAAAGCGCCATCGGTTTTTCCAAGATCACATTTATGCCCCGATTTAAAGATTCTTTTGCCCACAAGTAATGACTATTTGGGGGAGTTGAGATGACTACAAGTTCAATTAATCCAGAATCTAACATTTGTAAGGAATCAGTGAATGTTGTTATATCTGGCGCCAAATCTTTTGCAGCCGATAACCTATCTGGATTTGTGTCAGCTACCGCGATAAGCCGTAAACCATTAACTGCACTAATTGCCCGACTGTGTTCATCACCGATTGCCCCGTATGCAAGTAATCCGACATTAATTTCTTTTACACTTTCAGACACACAATCCCCTTAAATTTATTCACCATCACTATTTGAACAATTCTAGTCAATGAATTGAAATTACGTGGGGCGGGTAGGGCTCGAACCTACGACGACCGGATTATGAGTCCGGGGCTCTAACCAACTGAGCTACCGCCCCAATTAAGGAGGTGAGTGTCATACCTTACATCCATTCCAACACTAAGTATTAATTACCGTTATTCACATGCTCACACTGGATAATCAAAGTATGAAAATTAAGGTGGGTTTACTTACCGCTGTATTTCTCTTGGGCAATCTATCTATTGCAACCGCTGCTCCAATCTACACCTTTCCAGTTGCAGGTTGCACCGTTAAGTATGGAAAGTATCACCATGATTATCCAGCCACAGATATCATCGCAAAAAAAGGTTGCGCATTTGTTTCCCCTGTTGCCGGTATAATTGATGAGGTAGCAGCAGTTGATAAGTGGAGTGGTAAAACAAATCTTGGCGCAGATCGTGGGGGATTATCTATTTCAATAATTGGTGATGATGGAGTTAGATATTACGGCTCTCATCTATCTAAGATTGAAACAAATGTGATACCAGGTTTGAAAGTTGCAACCGGGGATAAGTTAGGTGAGATTGGCGCATCTGGTAGTGCTAAGGGAACAGCGCCACACCTACACTTTGGTATTTCATATCCAACGCAAAAAGGAATTTGGTGGGTCAAACGCGGAGTTGGGTTAGAGAGTAAGGGTAAAACTTCCCCTTGGAAGTATTTGCAAGCATGGCAGGCGGGTAGTGATTTAAAACCTAAGGTAGTAACTCCGGCCACAATTCCAGCTGAGCCAAAGAAATAGGGATAAAAAAATAAGGCCTGCTATTTCTAGCAGACCTTAAATCTTTTTCGAGGCTTGCTCGAAAGGTTAATGGTTATTTAAGCAGGATTTACAGCGTCAGCCTGAGGACCTTTTGGACCTTGGACTACTTCGAATGTAACTGCTTGACCCTCTTCTAGAGATTTGTAACCGTTTCCTTGGATTGCTGAGTAGTGAACAAAAACATCTTGTCCGCCACCATCAACTGCAATGAAACCAAAACCCTTTTCAGAGTTGAACCACTTAACTGTACCTGTTGCCATTTAGCTTTTTTCCTTAAGTTATGTTGGACGCTAGTAGATTTAACAAGCGCCGGTCTTTCTTCTTACAGCGAGACCCAATCAACTAACCGTGGAACGGGTACTGCCAAGCGTCGGACTAAGCCAAATTCTACCCTGATATAGCGCAATTGCGAAAAGAGATGTATAAATCTCTTACTGCTTTAAGCGCATAGGTGGGCTGGGGAAGGTCACACCGGGTGATCTAAAGGCAGGTACTTGTGAGTAAATCTCTTCCTTACGCTGGGCGCATACATATTTACTCTGCTCCCATCGCGCTAACTCAACATATTGAGTGGGCAATAAATCAACACCTTGGCCAGGTAGTAAAGATTAATTGGGTCAATCAACCATTAGCGGCAGGTAGTAAAGCAATGGAGTTTGAGTGGCAGCATTTAAAACCAATTGCCGCCCAACTCGCCACATCTCTTAAAGCTTGGCACTACATTAGATTTGAAATTAGGCAGGTATCTAAAAATACTGGTGATGCAACTTTATATCGGGCAACTGCTGATTTAGGTTTGCATCAAGTTAATATCTCATCCATTGGGGATGTAATACTTAATGAGAATCAGATCAATACCGCAATTAAACAATCATTAACCTATGAAAAATTACAGAGCAATCTTGAGAATGCACTGGGTGTGGCATGGGATAGTGAACTTGAGCCATATCGAATCGCGCTCGCAATGGGATTACCTGGGCAGGTGAGTAGAAGTGGCTAAGATAAGAGCATGAACTTTGAAGCAAGTGATCGAATTAAATTTGCCGCATCAGTATTAGCTGCTGCAATTTTATCCTCCGGTTTAACACTTGGACTTTATAAGGTTGGTGGTGGATTAGCGGCTAGAGCTGGAAATGCAATTACCGTTACGGGCACCGCCTCTGAAAACGCTACTGCAGATAATGCAGTGTGGAGCTTAAACCTAAATGAATCCCAGAAAACATTAGCCTCATCAGTTAACAAAATTGATACTAGCGCGGACGCGTTAAAGAAGTATCTAATTACCGGTGGTATTACTGAAGATCAAATTGAACTTGGACCAATTAATAGCAATGCAATTATGGAGTTTATTAATGGTAATCAAACTGGCCGTATCCTTGGCTATCAGGCATATCGAACTGTGACAGTTAGAACTAAAGATGTTAAATTAGTTTCAAAGTTAAGTAATGATATTGGCTCACTCCTTGCAACTGGTGTAAATGTTGGCAACTACGGACCTGCCTACTACCTTTCAACCTTAGATACGATGCGTGCTAAATTATTAGCCTCTGCAATGAAGGATGCTCAAGATCGGGCGAAGGCAATTACCGAAGCAGTAGGTGGTCAGGTTGGCGGATTACTTTCAGTTTCAAGTGGACCAACCCAGGTAACAACTAAGAACTCATTAGATCGAGCCGCAGGTGGTATTTATGATGTTTCAACAATTGAGAAGACGGTTAATGTCACTTTATCTGCGAGCTTTAAAACTAAGTAATTAGCTAGCTTTTAGTAATTTAATTTTTGCTGGATCAGTTTCAATCTTAGCTAAAAATGCTAACTCACCAGTTTTGCTCGACGGTTTGATTTTTTCAAAAACTACCTTACAAAATTCGAAAATCATCAAAATCAATGCCGCAGGTAATAGATCTACACTTCGCTTTAAAAACCATGGTGTTCCATTGCGCAGCATCCACTTAATCTTCTCTGCCCGGGTTCGATGAGCAATAGATAATTGATATGGCATAGAGATTGCCCAGCCACGCTTGCGCAGCTGATCTGCGATATTTCTAGCCAGCATAAAGTGCCCAGCAGGCCCAGGATGCATCCGATCAATATGCCAATTCTTTAGGTCATGCACATTATTTATCGCTCTAGTCTTAATAGTAATAATCTCAAACTCTAGGGCTACTTTTCGATATACCGCATTAACTGCATTAACTCGACGATTTAGCACTCGGCGCATCAGGGTTGGAATTTTAAGTAATTGGTTTGGATCGTGAAGCTCAACCATAATAACCTCACTACCCATTGCAAGAAGTTGTTGGCAGCAGTTGCGCAAATTGTTATATAACAACACTGGATCAAAGCCATTTCGTAACATGTCATTTCCGCCAACAATTACCGCACAAATATCAGGGTACTGTCGAAGTGCTTTAGGTAATTGAACCTCTAAAACTTCAGATGATTTAGCACCAGGTCGAGAGAAATTAAAGTAATCACAACCATCTTGGAAAGCATCGGCTAGAAAACCAGCCCAACCACGAAACTTACCCTTATCAATCTCATCACCGGTTCCAAAAGCTGCGCTATCGCCTAAAACTACAAAGGTTGGATGTCCCCTGACAAGATCCATTACTAAGCTGCCTTTAATCTGCGCTTTGTTGTGACCATTGGTTTTTTTGCATCATGTATATCTAACATCGCATCAATTGTGTTTGCCCAAGAGAACTGTTCGGCTTGATTTCTTGCAACTTTTCGTAAATTACCTTTATTAAGCAATTTAATAATTTCATTTGCAAAGGAGATCCCATCATCAGATGCGACTGCGCCAGCGGCCTTAATTGAATTTATATTTAGTATTTCACCAACTGCGCTAGATTTTGAGGCAACAACTGGTGTGCCACTAGCTAATGATTCAAGGGCTGATAAACAAAATGTTTCAAGTGGGCCTGGAGCAATTGCAAGATCTGCCGCCGCTAAATAATCAGCCACCTTTTGTCTACTTGCAATGTAACCAACCATATCAACTGGTAAACCAGTACTTTGTTTTCTAATTTTATTCCATAGTGGTCCACCACCGACAATTACTAATCGAGCATTTACACCTGCTTTTACTAACTCAGCTAGGGCTTGCACACTTCGCTCAGGCTGCTTCTCTGGTGACATACGACCGCAATGAACTAATAAAAACTCAGAGCCTTTAAGTAATTCTTTTCTTAGTTTAGAGTTTCTATTTTCTGGATTAAATCCCACCAAATCAACACCAAGTGCGACCTTGCGAAGATTACTAGTCTTAATGCGAACAAACTCTGCTGCAGCAAAGTTAGTTGTGGCAATTACATTATCAAAGGTGGTAGCAAGGCGGGCGTTGTGCCAATTAACAAACTTATCTCGAACTGAGGTTGGAATGAATGGTGCATACTTTTTAACTAAGCCATTTAGAGTTTCATGAGAAAAAACCAGGCTTGCGACTTTATGTTGCTTCGCCCATCTGCCTACCTTAAGCAAGGTAAATCGATCTGAAACCTCAATTCGATCAGGATTTAAAAATTCAAGTAAATTTACTAATTGTTTATTGCTGCGGATGATCTGATATCCACCACTGCCAGGCAGAGTAAAGCTTGGTAAACTAATTTTTAAGCCAAAGGGTGTCTGCTCCTTCATATATCTAGGACCAGGGACAATATAAATAAACTCATGCCCGTACTTAAGATAGCCGCGGCCTAACTCATGCAGGGTAGTTTTAATTCCACCTGAGCTAGGTCCATAAAAGTTTGCTACATGCACAATTCTCATGCCACACCTATTTCACTTAAATTTGCACTCTTCTTTTGATTTATTACATCTAGGTAATGTGCTTTTAGCTCGTTATTAATACGATTCCAGGTGCGCATTGAGACACTATCGCGGGCGGCAATTCGCATTTGTTTACGGTCAGTTCGCTCATGATGCAGATTTACGGTGCGATTTAATTGTTCTGCATTAAAAATATCAATTACATAACCGGTTCGGCCATGCGCTACTAGATCTGCAGGTCCACCGGTGCGAGGAACAATTGCTGGAATCCCACAGGCAAGTGCCTCTTGAACCGCTTGGCAGAAGGTTTCATTTGGCCCTGGATGAATAAATAAGTCAAAGCTGGCATAAATTTGCGCCAACTCCTCACCATTTTTAAATCCTAGAAATAGTGCACTAGGCAGTTGTTGCTCAAGTTTGCGCCGGTGTGGGCCATCACCAACAATTACTAATTGGATATTTGGATTACTTTGCAGCGCTTTAAGATCTGAAACTCGCTTCTCTTGCGCAAGTCGGCCAACAAAGCCAACAATTATTTTACTTGGATCACCATTTTTCCAAGTATCGCGAAGGGCAGTAGATCTTTTGCTTGGATTAAATAACTCAGTATTAACACCTCGCCGCCACAAATAAACCTCCAGCACACCCGCTAAATGAAGATCTAGGCATGAAGCAGTAGATGGCGCAAGAGTTCGATCAGTTTGGGAGTGAATTTTATATAATATTTTTTGAAGCGAGCTTTGCGCAATTCCAAAACCATACTGCTTGGCAAACCCACCTAAATCGGTTTGATAGATCGAAACAGTTGGAATATTAAGTCGCTTAGCTATCTTATTTGCATAGGAGCCAAGTACAAATGGTGAGGCTAAATGGACTACATCAGGAGTAAAACCATCTAGTAGGTGTTGCATTCGTTTTTGCGGCAAACCCATTGGCATGCCGGTTGGCAGGAAATTTTGAGTTGGGATAACTGGTACAGCTTTGACTGGATGGCCGGCATACTCAGTTGGCATATTTTCAGATGCAGGTGCAATTACTAATGCTTGATCACCATTGGTTGATAGATGCTCGAGGACGCGAAGTACTGAGTTTGTTACCCCATTTATATTGGGCAGGAAAGATTCAGTAACTACCGCCACTCTCATATGAGCAGGGTGCGTAATTTAGAAAGCCTAAAGGGGCCCTTGAGGTTAAGTGTCGGTAAAGAGTAGGTTAAGCCTTATACCGCCGAGTAACATATGAACATGAAAATCGCGATCTGCATCAAACAAGTCCCTGACTCTTGGGCTGAGAAAAAAATGGCTGCAGGTGTTTTAGATCGAGCAAATGTTGATGCGGTTTTAAATGATTTAGATGAATATGCAGTTGAAGAGGGGCTGCGAATTGTGGAGGCGAACTCACCAACTAAAGAGGCTGGTGAAGGTAGTGGCCATTCAATTACTTTAATTTCAATGGGACCTGAGCGAGCAACTGAGGCGATTAGAAAAGCATTATCAATGGGCGCAGATGATGCAATTTTAATTAGCGATCCATCCCTTGCCGGCTCTGACGCCCTGGCCACATCCTTAGTTTTAGCTGAGGTAATTAAAAAAGGTAATTATGATTTAGTGCTTTGTGGAACAGAGAGCACAGATGCCAGAATGAGTGTGGTACCAGCGATGATTGCTGAGCGTCTTTCCTGGGGGCAATTAACATTTGCCGGCAAGGTTAAGGTTGATCTAGCAGCTAGCAGTGTTGAGATTGAAAGAGTTACTGAGTTTGGCAATCAAGTAATGAGCGCGAAGTTTCCAGCAGTACTTTCGGTGATTGAGAAGATAAATGAGCCAAGGTATCCATCTTTTAAAGGAATTATGGCGGCAAAGAAGAAAACAATTACCACTATGTCACTTGCAGATACTGGTCTTGCTGCTTCAAATGTCGGTGCATCTGCTGCATGGAGTGCAGTTAAGGATTCACTACCTCGGCCGGCGCGGGGTGCTGGAGTTAAATTTACCGATGATGGTCATGGTGGGGAAAAACTTGTGGAGTTTTTAGTTGAGAAGCGGCTGGCATGAGCACCGTTATATTTTTAGTAGATCACAACGGCGGCAAGGTTGCAAAGGCAACTGGTGAGCTCGCTACCTTTGCTAAAACAATTGGTGAATCAGTAGCAGTTGTTTTTGCGGCAAATCCAGCTGAGATTGTTACTCAGTTAAGTAATTTTCCAGTAGATAAGGTTATAACTGTAAGTGGTGATTTGGAGAAGAATGGACCTGCTGCACTTGCAGAGGGGCTTGCGCAAATAATTGCTGCCAAGAAACCTGCTGCGTTTTTAATTACCTCAACCGCCTCTGGTAAAGAGATCGCTGGCCGGGTGGCAGTAAAAACTGGCTCTGGCATTATTACCGATGCAATTGGGGTAGATAAGGATTTAATTACTACTCAATCTGTTTTTGGTGGATCAACTACCGTACATGCTGCGGTAACAACTGGTGTACCGATTATTACATTGCGAGCTAATTCAATTGAAGCGGCCGCTGCTACCTCAACACCTACAACTGAGGAGTTTGCAGTAACTATCTCAGACTCAGCAAAGCTTGCAACTATTACTAGTGCAACTCCTGTTGTTAAAGGTGGCCGGCCTGATTTAACTGAGGCGGCAATTGTGGTCTCAGGTGGGCGAGGAACTAATGGAGATTTCAAACCAGTTGAGGCATTAGCAGATGCATTAGGTGCTGCAGTTGGTGCATCCCGGGCTGCAACCGATGCTGGTTGGTATCCACACTCTCATCAAGTTGGCCAAACTGGTAAAACTGTTTCACCACAACTTTATGTTGCTGCTGGAATCTCTGGTGCTATTCAACACCGAGCAGGTATGCAAACTAGTAAGACAATTGTGGCCATTAATAAAGATCCAGAGGCGCCAATTCTAGAGCTTGCTGATTTTGCAGTAGTGGGCGATCTTTTTAATGTTCTGCCGCAGGCTACCGCGCAGATTATTGCTCGTAAGGGGTAGTAAGTAAGTATCAGGGCCAACCTTTAGACTTAGCAAATGCTTGCTTACTTTGATCACGCCGCTACCACCCCAATGGTGGAGCCTGCGATCACCGCTCTTAATAATCAATTAAAAAAATTAGGTAATGCATCCTCTCTGCACTCAGCTGGTCGTTCTGTTCGTAAAGATTTAGAACAAGGGCGAGAGGAGATTGCAGTAGCAATTGATTGCGCACCAAGTGAGGTTATCTTTACCGCATCTGGAACTGAGGCAAATAATCTGGCAATTAAAGGCTTATTTTGGAAGGGTGCTAAAGATAATAAGAAAGTAATTATTACCTCAACCTTTGAGCACCATGCAGTGATGGATCCAATTATTTGGTTGGCAGAACATGAGGGGGCGCAGATAGTTGGAATAAAAGTTGATCGAAAAGGTTTTATTGACCTTACTGAGTTAAAAGAGGCGGTTGAAAAATATAAAGGTGAAGTTGCTTTGATCTCAATTATGCATTCAAATAATGAGGTTGGCACAATTGAAGATATCGCGCAGATAGTAAAGATTGCTGGGGATATTCCAGTGCACTCAGATTGTGTGCAGAGCTTTGGCAAGGTTGATCTATCCTTTAAAAAACTTGGAGTCACCGCTGCCACAGTTAGCGCCCATAAGGTTGGTGGACCACTTGGTGTAGCTGCTTTAATATTAAAGCGAGGCTTAGATATTGAGCCAATCTTGCATGGTGGCGGGCAGGAGCGTGATATCAGAAGTGGCACATTTAATGCACCAGGTATTGTCGCCTTTGCCGCCGCGGCAACTGATGCGGTTGCTAATAAAAAAGAGCGAGATATAAAGATTAGGCAGTTAAAGCAGGAGTTAATTAATACAATTAAGAAAAATGTCTCAGATATTTGGGTAAATGGTGATCAAGAAAATTGCCTTCCTGGAATTGTTTCAATCACCTTCCCAAAAACAGACTCGGAAGGCTTACTCCTGCTATTAGATGCAGAGGGCATTGCCTGCTCAACTGGCTCTGCTTGTAGTGCTGGTGTGCAGCGCCCAAGCCATGTGCTACTTGCCATGGGATTAACCGAGGATGAGACCACATCTACATTAAGATTTTCGCTAAGTTACACAAACACAGTAAATGAGATCGCAGCCCTTGGCGCAGTAATCTCAACTGTTGTTACCAAATCACGAGCGGCGATGGTGAAGTAAGTGAAAAAATTAAAGGTAATTGCCGCAATGAGTGGTGGAGTTGATTCAGCAGTTGCTGCAGCCCGGGCGGTTGATGCCGGTTATGAGGTAGTTGGGGTTCATTTAGCCTTATCTAGTAATCCACAAAAATATCGCTCAGGTGCCCGCGGTTGTTGCACAATTGAGGATTCACATGATGCCAGGCGCGCAGCTGATGTAATTGGTATTCCTTTTTATATCTGGGATATGGCGGAGGAGTTTCACAAAGGAGTAGTAGAGAACTTTTTATCTGAGTACCAGGCAGGGCGAACTCCTAATCCATGCCTTAGATGTAATGAGAAGATTAAATTTGAGGCGGTCTTAGATCGAGCAAAGGGCTTAGGTTTTGATGGCGTAGTAACTGGGCATTATGCAATTACAAAGGATTCACCTGCTGGTAAAACATTACATCGAGCAGCAGATCCAGAGAAGGATCAATCATATGTATTAGCGGTATTGCGAACAGATCAAATAGCTGGTGCGATATTTCCATTGGGAGATACAGTTAAAACTGATACTCGCAAAGAGGCTAAGGAGCGGGGATTATTTGTGGCAAATAAACCAGACTCACATGACATTTGTTTTGTGCCATCAGGAGATAACGCAGGATGGTTGCGTGAGCGATTGGGCTCTGAAAGTGGAGATATTGTGGATGGGGATGGTAAAAAACTTGGTGAACATAAAGGTGCTTATACCTACACAATTGGTCAACGGCGCGGACTTAACTTAACTGTCCCAGATAAAACTGGTGAGCCAAGGTATGTATTAAAGATTGAGCCAAAGAGCAACACTGTTGTTGTTGGCACACATGAGGAGTTAGCAATTAACTCAATTCTTGCCGCTCCTCCTACCTGGTGCGGTATCGCACCTGAAATTAATAAAGAGCTTCGTGGTTTTGCTCAGGTGCGTGCCCATGGCGCACCACTGCCTTGTAATTATAAATTTGATGGCACAAACTTAATTGCTAATTTAGATCAGCCAGTATTTGGCCTTGCAACTGGTCAAGCGCTAGCTATTTATGATGGTGATCGGGTAGTTGGCTCTGCCACCATTAACGAAACTATCTAGTATGAGCGCAGCGATCAGGCATCAGATCCAAGAGCTATCTGAGGTAATTAAAGATCACCAATTTAAATACTATGTATTAGATGATCCAGCAATCGCCGATAGCGAGTTTGATAAGTTGTGGCAGCAATTAATTGCACTGGAAAGCAAGTATCCCCAATATAAATTAGAGAGCTCACCAACTCTTGAAGTTGGCGGCGGCTTTGCCACCGCATTTACCCAGCATGATCATATTGAAAAGATGATGAGTTTAGATAACGTCTTTGATAATGATGAGTTAGACACCTGGTTTGATCGAATTGAAAAGAGTGGAGTTAAAAATACCTGGTTGTGTGAGGTGAAGGTAGATGGATTAGCGATTAACTTACTTTATGAAAATGGCAGATTAACCAGAGCATTAACTCGCGGCAATGGCACAACCGGTGAGGATGTAACTTTAAATATTAAAACAATTAAATCTGTTCCAACTGAGCTGACGGGTAAAGATCTGCCTGCAACCCTTGAGGTGCGAGGTGAGGTCTTCTTTCCACTAAAAGCATTTGATGAGTTAAATGATTCATTAGAGGAGGCAGGTAAAGGGCGATTTGCAAACCCAAGAAATGCTGCAGCTGGTTCACTTCGCCAAAAGGATCCAAAGATCACAGCGAGCCGGCCATTAGATGTTGTAGTTCATGGCATTGGCGCGGCAACTGGCGTGAAATTTGATAAACAATCATCTGCTTATGAATTGCTAAAAGGTTGGGGCCTGCCAACTAGTAGTAAATATAAAGTAGTAACAAATCGCAAAGAGGTATTAGCTTTTATTGATCAGTATGAGAAAAATCGTCACAATGTTGAGCATGAGATAGATGGGGTAGTAATTAAGGTAAATGAGATTGGAGTGCAAAATTCTTTAGGTTTTACCTCCCGCGCTCCTAAGTGGGCGATCGCTTATAAGTATCCACCTGAGCAGGTGCTAACAAAGTTATTAGATATTAAGGTAAGTGTTGGTCGAACTGGTCGGGTTACACCTTTTGCTTATATGGAGCCAGTAAAGGTTGCAGGTTCAACTGTTACCAATGCAACTTTGCATAATGGGCAAGAGATTGTCCGTAAAGGAATATTAATTGGTGACACAGTATTGATTAGAAAAGCAGGTGATGTAATACCTGAGGTATTAGCACCAGTAATTGAAAAGCGAGATGGCAGTGAGCGAGCATTTGTTATGCCAACAAAGTGTCCAGATTGTGGCAGCAAATTGCGTGCAATTAGTGAGGGTGATGTTGATATTAGATGCCCTAATGCGCAAAGCTGCCCAGCCCAAGTTGTGGAGCGGCTTTTCTATATTGGCTCCCGCTCTGCCTTAGATATTGATGTTTTAGGTTATGAGGCAGCTGCAGCCTTGTTAGCAGATAAGTTAGTAATTGATGAGGGTGATTTATTTGGTTTAACTTTAAAGGATTTAAATCGATCACCATTCTTCACAAAAAAAGATGGCACCCAAAGTGTTATTGCAGATCGATTTGTGGCAGGACTTGAGTTGGCAAAGACTCGACCACTTTGGCGAGTCTTAGTTGCACTCTCAATTAGACATGTTGGCCCAACAAGTGCGAAGGCGCTAGCAAATGAGTTTGGTTCTATTGCAAATATTCAAAAAATGAGTGCGCAGGAATTAGCAAATATTGATGGGGTGGGGGAGGTAATTGCCGAGGCAATTGTTGAGTGGTTTAACATCGATTGGCATAAACAAATTATTAAGAAGTGGGAAAAAGCTGGGGTGGCATTAGTAGATGCACCTAAAGAAAAGTTAAAGCAGAGCCTTAAAGGTTTAACAATTGTGGTTACCGGCTCATTAGTTGATTTCTCAAGAGATAGTGCAACTGAGGCAATTATTAGCCGAGGTGGTAAAGCCTCCTCATCAATCTCTGCTAAAACTGATTACTTAGTAGCAGGAGATGCTGCTGGTTCTAAGTTAACAAAGGCGAGCGAGTTAGGAGTCACTATCTTGGATGAGGCAGGATTTAAAGTATTACTTGAGAAGGGGATAAACTAACCATATGAATTTACTTCAAGAGTCAACAAGAGAGTTGCCTATGGCACCAGCCTTCTTCGGTATCACAGCATTTGGGATTCTTTCACTCCTACTTTATTTAACCCTTCGAATTGACCGGGATTAATTATTCAATCAGCAAGTAAAGAGATTGCCATTGTTGGCGGCACATTTGATCCAATCCACTTAGGGCATCTGCATCTAATAAAAGAGATCTCAAATAAATTTGAAAAGGTATTAGTAATTCCAACTGGAAACCCTTGGCTGAAAGAGTATCAACCAGTTGCAAGTGCGCAGCAGAGATTTCAAATGGTAGATCTAGCTATTACCGCTATGGGATTAAGCCCTAAAGTTGAGGTGTTACCAGTTGAAATAAAGAGAGCTGGTAATAGTTACACAATTGACACTGTTGCCGAGCTTAAAAAAATATATCCAGATGCAAACTTCACATTAGTTTTAGGATCAGATGCTGCAAATAATTTTGCTAAATGGCATAGATCAGAGGATCTGCTTAAACAGGTAAAGATATTAGTAGTAAGCCGGCCTGGCAGTAGGGCAACGGATTATGATGAGATTAATATCAAAGCGCTAAATATTTCATCAACTAAGGTTAGGCAATCGATTTCAAAGCGGGAGAGTGTAAGTGAGCTACTACCGGCAAAGGTAGTCACCTTTATTAGAGAGTTTGGCTTGTATGGCTCTCGCTAACCGAACTATTGAGTTAACCAAAATTGCAGCAATAGCTCTATCAGATAAGTTAGGTAGTGAGATTGTTGCTATTGATCTCTCAGAGCAATTAGTTCTAAACCAAGTCTTTCTACTTGTGACCGGTAATAATGAACCACAATTGCAAGCATTATCAGATGAGGTGCAGAAAAAACTTGCCGAAGTTGGTGAGAAGCCCATCCGTAAAGAGGGAAGTGGCGGCTGGGTCTTGCTTGATTACTCAGATTTGGTGGTACATATTCAAAGTGCTGAACTGCGTAATTACTACATGTTAGACCGCCTATGGAATGATTGCCCGACTATTGATTTAGAGATTGCAAAGGTGAATAGATAATGAGTGAATTAAACTCTTCAATAAGAGTTGTGCTCTGGCGTCATGGCCAAACTGATTGGAATGTGGAGAACCGCTTCCAAGGCCACTCTGATATCGCCTTAAATAAAGTAGGGGAGTATCAGGTAAGGGCAGCTGCCAAAGTATTAGCAGCACTTAATCCTGATCGAATAATCTCAAGTGATTTAATTAGAGCGCAATCCACAGCAGCAGCATTATCTGAAATAACAAAGATAAAGGTTGAAATTAATGCAGATCTGCGCGAGACCGATGGTGGATTGTGGGAGGGAAAGCTTGCATCTGAAAATCGAGCATCTCATGGTGAGTTATTTGCTAATTGGTATGAGGGTGGAGATGAAGCAGCAGGGGTAACTGGTGAGCGGCGAAGTGATGTGGCAAAGCGTGCGGTAGCAGTAATTGAGAAAGAAACTACTAATTTCTCCGGCACAATAGTTTTTGTAACACATGGCGGAACAGTTCGAAGTGTTTTAGGTTCAATTCTTAAATTACCGATCTCACAATGGGGCGTAATTGGTGGGTTATCAAATGCATGTTGGTCAATATTGGAATTAACAAAACATCACACTGGAAGTAAGTGGTATTTGGCAGAACACAACGCCGGTTCATTACCTGAGCCTGTCTTTGGAGATGATGCGGTTAATTAGATAAGGTTGGCCCTTCAATAAAATAGCGGGGCTGTAGCGCAGCTGGTAGCGCACTTGCATGGCATGCAAGGGGTCAGGGGTTCGACTCCCCTCAGCTCCACAAGATTTATCTATCTGGATTTATCATTTAGGTTAAAGATAAGAGGAGCGA
>Ga0209355_1000150_pt1 | contig 41351 bp, 40 predicted proteins | sample LauGreSBDMM110SN_3_FD_187563 | JGI IMG/M metagenome (GOLD analysis project Ga0209355, IMG submission 187563) | Freshwater lake microbial communities from Lake Michigan, USA - Sp13.BD.MM110.SN (SPAdes) (version 2) | ecosystem: Environmental > Aquatic > Freshwater > Lake | place: Lake Michigan... | reverse complement strand
AAGGGGCCGGAAGTGATCTATATGGCGCAGATTCACAAAGTGGAAATTTAATATACTCAGCAGATTCCGGAAAGACATGGAGCACTTTAGGAGCAAACACCTTCACAGATATTGCAGTCTCACCCGACATGCCAGCAATGGCTGTTGCAATTAATAATTCTGAATTACTACTAACTGAGAACGCATTTAAATCAACAACTAAAATTAAAAACGCTCTCAAATTTACTCAGATTGAATGGCGCAATTCCGGTCTCTACGCCTTAAGTGGAAGTTCGCTCTATAAGTCAACAAATTCTGGCAAAATTTGGACAAAGCTGAGCACATTTAAAGGCGTGCCCGGGATTCTTAGTGCTAGTGATCAACTAATGCTGGTGACTGTGGGCTCAGATATATATACATCAACAAGCGGCGGCAAAAAGTTCAAAATACTTTCTTAATCTGGCTTATAGGCCAACTCTGTTGAGTTTTTATTTGGTTATGAAAGGTGTAATAATACGCCAGTGCCAAAATTGAAAGACTTATTTATTGCTAAGTTATTTGCGGAGAATTTTCGACAGAAAGTATCTGGTGCTAAAGATGGCCGGCCAGATTGGGTTGCCCAAATTAGTGAGGGTGATGATGAAGGCTTATTTGGTGAAGATAGTGCGGTTTGGCAGGTGCACAGCAGTGTTGCCACATTAATTGGCGGTATTCGTGCTTTATTAATGCAGGCAACCCACCCAGCACCACTTGCTGGAGTGACAAATCACTCTAGGTATCAAGCAGATCCAATGGGTCGCTTAGCCGGTACTACCAGGTGGGTAACAATTACCACCTTTGCCTCGACACAGATTGTTAATAAAGAGGCTGCTCGAGTTAACCAGATGCACTCTAAAGTATCTGGAGAGTATAAAAATAAAAAGAATGAGATTGAGCAGTACAGCGCGCAAAATATGAGATTTTTACTCTGGGTGCACTGCGCCTTTACCGATTCATTTTTAACCGCTCACACAGCGCTTGGCTATCCAATTACTAAAGGCAGAGATGCTTATGTTAGTGAGTGGGCGAAAAGTGCAATCCCACTCGGATTAAGTAACCCACCACGCACATTTAGTGAATTAAGAGATACTTTAGATGATTTTAGGGTAAATGATTTAGCTACTACAGCTGATACTAAAGGCATTGTAGATTTTATTTTAAACCCGCAATTTAAATTTACCGAGAAAATCTTTTATAAAATTCTACTTAACGCTGCAATTGTTACCCTAGGTGATAATGAGCTAAAGATCCTAGGCTTAAAAAAGCGATCTACAATTTGGCTCAAAATTAGCAAGGTATCACTTGAATTTCTACTACTAGTTTTAGGCTCTGAGTCACCAGCGCTAACTGAGGCAAAGGCTAGAATCACTCGTCTTAAAAAGAGAAATCTAATTTAAGTAGCAGTAAAGAGTTACCAACTTTTTAAAATTATGATCTAGCTAATATTTTTTAAAAGTTCACTCATAACTGTAATTTGCTTACCCTGGGAAGCAATAACAGAGGCGCCAAAAGATTTAACCTCAGCATTAGTAGAATTTTCAATCATCTTCACCATCTTAATAGCTCCTTGGTGGTGGGCAATCATGCCAGTAAGAAATAATTGATCAAACTTAACTCCCTTAGCCTTACTTAATAGATCAATATCTTTCTGCGATAACATGCCGCCCATATCCATGGAGTGATCCATACCCAGAGCCTCTCCTGCTGTAGTGATCCAACCCTTCATTATTTCTATCTCAGGTGCTTGTTCACTAGATATTTCCGCAGCCAAACTTAAAATATCCTTATTTGTTGAGTTCTTAGTAGCAAAGGCAGAGATAGTAATTGCTTGTTGATGATGGGGAATCATCATTTGTGCAAACATAATTTCATCACTACTAAATTCACTCTCTGAGGCTGAGCCCATATGGCCTTGGTGATCCATCTTCATATCACCTGTAGATTGGCTAAAGCTAAAGAGGGCTGCTGCTGCAATTATAAGAGCAGCAATTGCAATAAGTGTATTTTTATTTCGCATGCCTAAATTATAGAGTAATCATAGATTTAATTTAATGTGAGTGTCATCACTAAATATATTACTTTATTGATTTAGATAGATCTTGTACTGCACCCGATCAGTAATCGCAACCTTGTCATAAAGCTTTCTAGCCGTTTCATTATCTGGAGCGGTTGTCCAGTAAAGCCGTTTTGAACCTTTAGCGATTGCAATATCTTCAACCGCTTTTATTAATGCTCTACCAACTCCCTTACCCCTCACCTTTGGGTCGGTATAAAGATCTTCTAAGTAACAAAAATCTTCAACCTCCCAGGTTGATGGCCTGAATATGTAGTGGGTAAATCCAACTACCTGCCCATCTAACTCTGCTAATAAAGCATTAATATTAAAATCTGAGTTAATTCTCTGCCAGGTTAATTCAAACTGCTCATCAGGTAACTTTGATTTATAAAAAATTATGTACTCTTTAAAAAGCTCAAGCCATCTAGCCTTATCACCTACTGTGATTGGGCGAATTGTTATTGACATATTCAAATCATACAGCGCGAATCTTATGATTTCTGCTTAACTACTCTAATGAACCTAGCTACCTTTGCTCATAGTGAGGTATTAGCGCCCTTCTTCTTTTTAATTGGCATGCAACTTCGTAATGAAACAGCACATATTAAACAGATTTTACTTCCTAGCTTTGCAGCCATAGGTGGGATGGTATTTCCGGCACTCATTTTCCTATCCCTTAACTCAGATCCGCTAATCTCAAATGGTTGGCCACTTGTTATGCCAACTGATATCGCCTTAGTTATGTTGGTATTACTAGCGCTTGGTAAGCGGGTAAGTGTTGAGTTAAAGAGCTTTCTGCTAGCACTTGCAGTTGCTGATGATCTCTTATCAATTTTGGTGTTAGCTGGTAAGTACTCAGGTGCGCTAAAACTTACGGAGGTTTTAGCAAGTATTGGCGCAGTATTACTGGGCGCTGTGATTGGCAAAGTGCCACTTGAGAAGATATTTATTAATTTAGTTAACTTTATTATTCTTCCCGTATATGTGGTGGCAAATATCTATCCAACAATTACCGATGGCCTAGAGCTCTCCTCCTCTCTAGGTAACTCAATTATTACGGCAAGATTACTTGGAAAAGTAATTGGGATAACTCTTTTTGCCCTCCTTGGCGTGAGATTGTTTAAGCAATCACTTAATCTTAAAAAGAGTGAACTTCTTGCTGGCTCTGCCTTTGCTGGCATGGGTCTTGCTGTCTCCATCATGATTGCAAACTTAAGTTATGCGACTGATTCACTACTTAATCAAGCTAAGGCAGGTTTGTTAATTTCTGCGGTAATCTCTGGGGTAGTTGGAAGTTTGTTATTAATAATTACTAACCGTAGTAATTCAAAGTAAAGGAATAAATAATGTGTGAGAAGGTAATTTGTAGAAAGTGTAGTAAGCCAACCTGGGCTGGGTGCGGTGAGCATATAGAGGAGGCACTTGCGGGGATTGCTATGGCAAATCGTTGCCAAGGACATAAGGATGAGCCAAAGAAGAGTGGATTATTAAATAGATTGCTCAATCGCTAAAGTATTTAGATGTCGATTGAAATTGTTACTGCATCTTTAAATGATGTCGATCGTTTGCGCGCTCTTCGGCTTGCTGCCCTTAAAGACACTCCAGCCGCCTTTGGCGCTAAATATGATGATGAGGTTAACAAGCCAATTTCAGAGTGGAGTGATCGCTTAAAAAATACCGCTTGGTGTTTTGTCGTTGCAGATGGTGTTGATATTGGATTACTTGCGGTAGATAGATCAGAGAAGGATCGCAATAGTGATTGCTGGCTATCTAGTTGGTGGATAAGGGATGAGTTTCGAGGCAGTGGTATTCCTAAGCTAATGCTTAATTGGCTTGTGCAGCTTTGCACAGAAAATAATTGGGAAAAGATTGGTTTAGGTGTTTGGCCAGAGAATTTAAGGGCAATAGCAGCATATAAAAAGTTAGGATTTACCCAGGCAGATAAGCCACTGCCATCTAGATCAATTCCTGGCCTGATGTACCTGGCTATGTATTATGAGATAACTAAGAGTAATTAATTTTCCACAGTTTTTAAAAGTTAAGAAAGTTTAGTTCAATCTAAATGATTATTTGCCAGTGGGAAAATGGCATAGTATTTGGATATCTGAGCTTATAATTTCACCTTCAGTCTCCTACAAGATTAAGCGGGCTCATAATCTAGATCCGGCAGATATTTACTCTACATTTGTTGCCATAAATGGTATTAAATCTAAGGAAGATAGAGACCTCAAACATGGATACAGAGTAATTGCCACTGATTTTCGTTTGGCACTACCAAGAGTAGTTTTACTCCTTGACCCAGTTAATCCAGAATACTCAATTTGGAGTCTACGAACTGCTTTTCGTACTAGCAATTCAAAGTTAGTTGGGAGATAATTATCTAATGAGGTATAAAGAATTTTATAAACAGCATGGTGATAAGCCAGGAGACCCCCTTGAGTTATGGTTTGATGATCCAAATACAACTGATGAAGATATGATGGAGTTTTTAGGGCCAGAGCCATTTCAGGAGCATGTTGATTCTGCAAGTAGTATAGATAAAGTAATTGGTAAGTGAAATAATTTTTCTGGATTCAATAATTGAGTAAGCGAGAGATAGATCAGTACATCGCACTTCAAGTAGAGCCGGAAAAAACTCTTCTAAAAACCACCCGTAAGATGATTTTAGAGATTGAGCCATCTTTAAAGCAAGGCATCTCTTATGGATTACCCGCTTTTATTTTAGATGGGGATGTGGTTTGTGGCATTGCTGCTAGAAAAAATGGTTGCTCTTACTATCCATTTAGTGGATCAGTCTTAGCCGCGCTTAAGAGTGATTTAGTTAAATTCAAGCAAACTAAATCAGCTCTTCACTTTGATGCACCACTTCCTAAGACATTGGTGCGTAAATTGATGACGCAGCGAATGGTGCAGATAATGATCAAAAAGAAACGTAGGTAAAGTTGTAGGATTGGCGTATGAAGAATGCTAATCAGCCAAATCAAGTATCTGATATCTCTCAGGCTGAGTTAGATAGATATGAGAGATTAGATCAAGAGTGGCGCGAGTATGGCATTGCAGCTCCGGCTAGGCGAGCATTAGTAGATGCAAGATTATATAAGGTCTCAGATTTGCGAAAGATTTCACAAAGTGATTTGGAGCAATTACATGGTATGGGCAAGAGTGCGATTGCCCGGCTTAAAGTATTGATGAATGCTAAAAAAATTAAGTTTCGCCCATGAAGCGCTTTTTTAACTGGTTTATTAGGTTATTTACCAATCGGCGAACCTGGGTTAGGCAGATCATTGTTGCAGCTGTTGCATCAGCTACCGCTTGGATTATTGGCGATAATTTAGTCTTTGGTGGCGGGCTAGTTGCCGCCATTGTTTGTGCCTTAAGTATTCGAATCTCACTCTATAAATCTGTTCGCGAGGGTTTAGGCCAGATTGTTGGAACAGCTGTTGGCGCAGGTATTGCATTATTAACTGTTTACTTCTTTAACTTTGGTGTAATAGCAATCGGCACAACTGTTCTTTTTTGTTCAATCATTGCTCGCGGACTTCGGCTAGGTGAGGTGGCATCGGTAAATGTGCCGGTAACTGCGCTAATTGTTATTGGTCCAGGAATTTCTGGCTCAACTGCGCAGCACCGATTACTCTCAACATTAATTGGCGCAGCTGTTGCCATAGTTTTCTCCTACTTTTCCCACTCCAACACACCTGCTGGGCGAACCGTTAATCAGATTGCCAGAATTGGTAAGCGCAGTGCGGAGTTAATAAGTGATATGGCAGAGGGTGTTGCTGCTGGCTTTACTCAGAAGCAGGCAGGTAATTGGTTAGCAAAAGCAAGATTATTAGTGGAGGAGATCCCAACACTTCGTTCGCAGGCACTTGAGGCAAAACAATTTGCCAGGTGGTCACCACTTACTGAAAATGATGAAGCAGATGCCCTTTATGTGCAGGGTGTAGCGGTGGAACATATGGTGGTGCAGGTTAGAACAATGGCTAGAACTTTATTTGATTCAACCTCTGATGATGGCAAAAAAGATATTGTAAGTCGCCAGATTGCATACGCACTCTCTGCCACAAGCTATGCCATTACTGCCAAGATTGAGTTAATTGAGGCCGACCATAGCGTTAAAGAGATTGATAATATTGCGCGAGATCTGCGCTTGGCCGCTGATAACTTAACTGAGGAGTTAATATCATTAGCTGAACAACTACCCCGCAGCCAATTTGTCAGGTGTATCTCACTAGTTGGGCAAATGAAGATTATTGCTAACTCATTAGATGAGAGCTCACCAGCACTACGTATGGTTAAAACACCGGGGGAGCCAAGTAGTGTGCAGGTAATTGCGCTCTCACCAGTTAAACAAACCAGCAAGTTAAGTAAGCGGCTATGGCTGGGTATACGCAATTTCTTCAGGCGTTAGTAGAATTACTCCATGAGTAATCCTGAGATCACCCAATATGCAAATGATTATGAGGCGGCAACTAATTACTTTTTAGCAGCGGTTGATAAGTTAAATCTGGCTGATTTAGATAAGCCTAAAAGTGATGGGTGGAATGCTCGGCAGGTAATTCACCACCTAGCAGATAGTGAATCTCAATCTTGTGCCAGGCTTAAAAGATTAATTGCAGAGCCTGGAACTATGATTCAAGGTTATGATGAAAATAAGTGGGCACAAAGTTTGACCTTAGGTTATAAAGAGTTACCAATCGAAGGCTCAATTGCCTTATTTAAAGCATCTAGAGCAGCATCGTTAGAAATTATTAAGAGATTAAGTGTTGAACAACTTTCAAATGCTGGTGTTCATACCGAATCTGGTGCCTATGATCTTAGAAAGTGGCTAACGGGTTACACCAACCATCCAAAGGATCATGCGGGGCAATTGTTAGCCGATTAACTCCGCATTTGAGTACCTGCGTTGTGGATGTTTACAGATCTCTATATTCATTTTTTCAGCACAGCTTGCACAGAGTAGATTAAGTGAGTTACAGGGCGGCTTTGGACAATCATAAAAACGATTAGCTGCAGCTAGGCACCTCTCACACTTTGCAATTGACTTACTCTTATCACTGAACTCAATCGACATCCGATTATCAAATGTATATAAGGCGCCCTCCCATAGCCCATCATCACCAATCTCTTTACCATAGGTAAAGATGCCGCCATCAATTTGGTAAACCTCGCTAAAGCCGCGGCTCATCATTACTGAGGATAAAACCTCACATCTAATACCGCCGGTGCAGTAGGTAACAATTGGTTTATCCTTTAAATGATCATACTTTCCACTTTCAATCTCTGCCACAAAATCCCTTGTAGTTACCGTATCTGGCAGTACCGCATTTTTAAATCTACCCACCTGTGCTTCAAATGAATTACGCCCATCAAAGAAGATGACATCATCCCCGCGCATTGCCACCAACTCATCAACCTGAGCCGGCCTTAAATGCTTACCTCCGCCAACCACGCCATTCTTGTCAACCTTAATCTCATCAGGGTGTCCAAAGGCAACTAACTCAGGGCAGACCTTCACACTTAACTTTGGAAAATCATTACCAGTTCCATCAGACCATTTAAATTTTATCTTGGCAAAGCCTTCATAACCTCTGGTTTGGCTAACATATTTTTTAAGATCATCCATATTTCCGCCTAATGTGCCATTGATGCCATGGGGGGAGATAATGATTCGGCCCTTTAAATTTAAGCTCTGGCATAAGGTTTTTTGCCAAATCTTTATTGCAGCAGGATCTGAGAGTGGAGTGAAGATGTAATAGAGAATTACTTTCGGTAAATCCATACTCATATTTGAACCACCTAAGTAGTTAGAGTTTAAAAGAAGGCCTAAGCGGCAAATTAGAAGCCAGGTATGCACTGTCAATTAATGTTGCCTGCGCTAGCGCATCCTTTGCATCTGTTTTAAAAGCTCTGCCAAGATCTACCGCATCTGCAAATGCCATTAATTGGTAGGTGTAGGTGGAAATTGAGGGTAGGTGTTCAACCCGTTTATTGCCAGCAATATCAACGATCACTCTTGGATCCCAACCTGAGACTACAAAATTTGGCAGATGCACCGAGCCCTTACTTCCGGTAACAGTAAGTGGTGCCTGCATCGCAGGGGATTCAAAATCACCCTTTGCTAATCCGGAAACACCATTTGGATATTTAAGCTGCATATTTAACTTGGTATCAATTTTACCATCTGGGGCATTTGACTCTGTTTTAACAATACTTGGTTCACCATCTGTAATTAATTGGCTAATCATGCGCTGGCTATGAAGTGCGTAGCAGCCAACATCCATCATCGCCCCACCTGCTAAATCAAATTGCAATCTTAAATCTGACTTATCTGGCATTGGAATAATAAGAGATGATTCAACCTTAATTACCTCACCTATCTCACCAGATTTAACTATTGCAAGTAATCTTTGAAAAACTGGGTGGTAGTAGTAGTGAAAGCCCTCCATAAATACCTTGCCAGATTTGCTTACTGCAGCAGCTACCTCTTTTGCTTCGGCTGCATTACTTGACGATGGCTTCTCACTTAATACATGTTTACCGGCAGCTAACGCTTTTATATTCCAAGGAGCGTGTGCGCCATTGTGTAGGGCGTTATAAATAACATCCACATTTGGATCAGCTATTACCTCTTGGTATGAGCCATAAGCTTTTTCAATCTGATACTGCTTTGCAAACTCAGTAGCCCTTGATTTATCTCGAGCACCAACAGCAACTAATTGATGACCGGTTGCATGGGCTGGAAAAATAATTGCACTAGGGGCAATTCTTGCGGCCCCTAAGATGCCGATTCGAAGTGGTTTGCGGGCATTATCCATATCCCTAATCTACCTCCTAATTACTTACCGTAGTAGCGCTTCATAAAACGATCTTTAAACTCAAAAAATGAGCCATCCTCAATACTGCCTCGCATCTGATCAACTAAGCCAACAATAAAGTGTTGGTTGTGAATTGTGGCCAAGGTAGCTGCCACCATCTCCTTTGCTCTAAATAGATGACATAGATATGCCCGGGTGTAGTGAGTACAGGTGTAGCAGCTGCAATCTTTTTCAATTGGAAAAAACTCATCCTTATGTGGTGCATTTGAAATATTTACTCGACCATCTTTGGTAAAGACTGAGCTAGTCCTTGCTTGCCGAGATGGGGCAACACAATCAAAGGTATCTGCGCCATTTTCCACCCCAACAAATAAATCATCTGGCTCACCAATTCCTAAGAAGTGACGAGGTTTATCAACCGGCAGCTCCTCATTTACCCACTTTAAAATATCACCAAGAGTTTGTTTATCAAGGGCCCCACCAATTCCAAAGCCATCAAAGGAGATTCCATTCATACTCATCTGGGATAAATCTTTTGCAGCTTTTCTCCTTAAATCTTCATACTGCGCACCTTGCAGCACACCAAATAGTGCTTGATATGGTTTGCCGGATCTCTCTTTAGTTAACCGATCATGCTCTACCAAACACCGGCCCGCCCACAACCTAGTTCGCTCTAATGCTTTTTCTTGATAACTTCTGGTGTTATGCAAAGTAGTGCACTCATCAAAGGCAAAGATAATATCTGCGCCAATTTGGTGCTGCACCTGCATTGAAACCTCAGGAGTAAAGCGGTGCATGGAACCATCTAGATGTGATTTAAAGGTCACGCCATCATCATCAACATGAGCTAATCGCTCCTTATCATCTGCGATTACATCATCTGCTTGAAAAGTATTCTCATCCATTGCGATAACTTTTTTAAAGCCAACTCCAAGGGATAGAACTTGAAAGCCACCAGAGTCGGTAAAGGTTGGCCCTTGCCAATTCATAAACTTAGATAGGCCACCTGCTTTATCAACTAAGGCAGAGCCTGGTTGTAAGTAAAGATGATATGCATTTGCTAAAACAGCTTGTGCACCTAAATCCTTTAATGATTCTGGAAGAACCGATTTTAAAGTTGCTTTTGTTCCAACTGGAATAAAGGCTGGGGTTTTAATTTGACCATTTGGGGTTGAGATAAGACCGGTTCGGCCAAGTCGACCCTTTAATGAGATTCCAACTTTGAAAGAGAAGGCCATATTGATCAATTGGCGCTAGAAAAAACTAACTAAACTTAAGTTAGTTAAGCAACTTTGCCAGTAACCTTAATAATTGCTTCTCCCTCATTTGAAAGCACTAGTGAAAGTTCCTCACCAGTTTTTCCACTGCAAGATAATCCCCAATTAAATGAGATTGATTTGCCCACCGCCAGTAGTTCCTGAGGGGCTCCCTCCATGCCGTTATCACCATCAAAAATATCCACACAGTTGCCATTTGAAGAGGTTCCAATAATAATCAAAGTTGTAAGGTCCACCGCAGCGGTTGAGCCATTAGTGATATCAACCTTGAATTGTTGATTGCGATTTCCAGGAAGTTGACCAGCTGCAAATTTTCCGGGTTTAAATGATGCTGGCGCAGAAAGTGTAAATGAGACACCAGATGGAATTTTTACTGGTGAATTAAAGCCACCAGTTGCCTGCACCTCTTGAACCGGTGGTGCAATTAACTCTTCAGCGGAGGTAGTTGACTTAGTTGAATCGCCACCACCACAACCACTCAAAATAAGAGTACTAATAACTGCAATTGCAGTAATTAAATATTTAGTTTTCATCTTTGACCCACATTCTGCCCGGATGGCTCTCGCTGATAATACTCAAATACTACTAAAAAAAATATGTGCGAACTCCACTATTTGAGCGTAGGGTCAAGGCTTAGTCTTTAATTAAATGGCTTAAGTAGGCTATCTTTGCCGCTGTAGCACGATCTAAATTTTATTATGAGGAGACAGCGATGGCCTTGGCCAAGAAGTTGGGAGTTGCAACTAAGGCTGGTGAAATAACTAGTCGCAGCCCACGCCAGATTGCCTGGATGCGTTTTAAGCGCAACAAGGTTGGTATGGTCGCCGCTTGGGTCTCAGTTATTATTTTGATGCTCTCTTTATTTGCCCCGTTGGTTTGTAAAGTATTGGGAATTAATCCAGATGAGCTAAACCTTGATCTTATAGATAGTTCAGGTATTCCAACCTTACCTAATGGTGGCATCAGTTTAGAACATCCACTTGGCCTTACTCCAGGTATTGGGCGAGACTTATTAGCTAATTTACTCTACGGTTCACGGATCTCATTTACTGTAGCAATACTTACTACATCAATGACATTATTTATCGGTTTAATAGTTGGCATCGTTGGTGGATATTTCCGAGGCCGAATTGATGATTATTTAGGTAGATTTACAGATTTTCTACTTGCCTTCCCAGCCTTCTTCATGATTGTGGCGCTCTCTGATCCAATGGTGGCAAGAATTCAAGATATCGGTCTTGCTCAGGGCAATAGCGCCCGGATTGTATTTTTAATTTTCTTTTTATCATTTTTTGGCTGGCCAGGATTTTCTAGATTAGTTAGATCCCAGGTTCTCTCACTGCGTGAGCGCGACTTTGTTACCGCTGCCCAAGCCATGGGAGCATCTAGGCGTCGAATTATTTTTAAAGAGTTACTGCCAAATCTTTGGGCGCCAGTAATTGTGGTGGTCTCTCTTTCACTTCCTGGCTACTTAGCAGCTGAAGCAGTCTTTTCATTTTTAGGAATTGGGATTCAAGCACCAGCTACTACTTGGGGAATATTATTAGATAACTCAAGACGGTTTGTAACTGTTTATCCAAACTTCTTTTTAATCGTGGCCGGCTCACTAGTCCTAGTTGTGCTGGCATTTAACTTAGTTGGTGATGCGCTGCGCGATGCCCTAGATCCACGTTCTGAGCGCTAACGTATTTGTTATAATCAATAAAAATACAGGTTTAACTGCTCATTTGCCTCACCTTGGGTGAGTAGAGATGCTTGGGGGCTATTTAATAAGTGTAATAACTGGCAATATACCCTCCACAGGGCTACCGCCCAATTAATCCCTAGGAGGATTTAATGCAAAAAAATGCAATTAGCACTCGCGTGCTAGCTGCGCTATCTGTTGGTGCACTCGTCAGCACAGTAATTACTGTTGGCGCAACATCTGCAGCTAATGCAGCAACACCAAAGGCTGGTGGAACGCTTTATTTTCTAGAGCACACCCCCCGTCTTGATCACTATGATCCATCCAGAATTTATACTGGCCGAGATCTAGCTTTCATGAACTCATTCCATACTCGTACGTTAGTTGCTTACAATCCAGTCCCAGGTGAGGCAGGAACAACTCTGGTTCCAGATCTTGCTACCAATACTGGTGTACCAAGCAATGAAGCAAAGACATGGAAGTTCACCCTGCGCCCAGGATCAACATTTGAAGATGGCGTAGCAATTACCTGCGATCATGTTAAGTACGGTGCCTCACGGGTATTTGCAACTGATGTGATAAATGATGGACCTGCTTATCTACAACAATGGCTTGATATTCCTAAGGATGACAAGGGAAATTCAATCTATACCGGTCCATACAAGAATACTCCAGCTGGAGTTGCAGCTTTTAACAAGGCTGTTACCTGTGTTGGTCGTACCATCACATTCAAGTTAAATAAGTCAATCGCTGACTTTAACTACCTAGCAACTTATGGAGTTATCTCTCCAGTGCAGAAGAAATTAGATACCGGTGATAAGTATGATCTAAACCCACAATCAACTGGTCCATACAAGATTGTTGAAAATAGTGCTACTCAACTTCGTCTGGTCCGCAGTGCCAAGTGGAAAAAATCATCTGATCCAGTTCGCACACCATATCCAGATGAGGTAATTATTCAGTTTGGTTTGGATGAGGAAGTAATTGACCAAATTATGCTGGAGGATTCAGTTCCAAATGCTGTTAACTTTGGTGGACCACTTCCAACTAACCGCGATAAGTTCTTCAAGGATGCAAAGTTTGCAAACCGTCGTATGAATAACTCTGACCCTTATGCTCGCTACTTGGCATTTAACCTTGCCAAGATGCCTTGTATGGAGATCCGTCAGGCTATGTACTACGCACGTGATGCTAAGGCGCTTCTTGATTACGCAGGTGGACCAGATTACGCAGGTTCATATGCAACTGGTGTAATCAGCCCATTGCTAGCTACCGACTTTGAATCATCAAAGGTAGTTGGACCATCTGATTACAAGAACACATCTGATGTTGTTGATGCCACAACTGGATTCAAGCCATCAGGTAACGTTGCAAAGGCTCAAGCTTTGATGGATACAGCAAAGACTAAGTGTCCTGCTGATTACAAAAAAGCAACAGAAACTGGAATCGTTATTGACTCCAGGCCATCTGCAAGTGATAACGACACAATTCCAATTAACATTGCTGCTTTTGAGCGAGTTGGAATTAAAATAAGTTATAACTTGATTAAGAGTGGTTACTACCCAACTGTTATGGATGCAACTAAGCAGAGTGATCTTTCTGTCTCTGGCTGGGGAGCTGACTGGGCTAACGCCTCGACAGTTATTCCAGAGTTGTTCACAACTGCAGGTGGATTTAACCTAAGCCAAAACTCAAAAGATTCTGCCTACAAGGCATTTGAGGACAAGGTATCTCTTGCGATGAAGACAACTGATCGTAAGAAGCAAGCTGCACTTTGGAAGGAATTAGACAAGGAAGCGATGAAGAACTTCTGGGTTCTACCAACACTATTTGGTAAGGCTCAAGAGATTTGGGGATCTGCTGTCTCAAACGTCTTCTTCTGGGTACCACAGGGCAACCTTGCCTATGGAAAGTTATGGATTAATCAATAATCCATTAGTAATATAGATAAATAGGGCTTGCAGCGATGCGAGCCCTATTTACTTAAGGTAGGCTTGAATTAATTAATTTTTTAGGGAGCAGTAAGTGCCAAGATTTATTTTACGTCGGGCTTACTTTGCTACATTAACAATTTTACTGGTATCTATTGTGGTCTATGGCGTATTTTCACTTCTGCCTTTTGATCCAGCAGCTCTTACCTGTGGTCAAAAGTGCACACCAGCAATTGTTGAGGCTAACCGAGTTAAGTTAGGTTTTGATAAACCACTTTGGGAGCAGTACTGGCTATTTCTCTCTGGTATTTTTCTAGGCCGCACATATGGCGCAGGCTCTGCCGAATTCACCTGTCCAGCGCCAAGTTTTGGTTATTCATTTAATGAGAACACCTGTGTAACAGATATGCTTAAAGAGGCGCTGCCAGTGACAATTAATTTAGCTATTGGTGCATTTGTGATTTGGATGGTTGTCGGTGTTGGCTTGGGCTTAATTGCAGCTAAATTTCGTGGGCGATATCCAGATACCTTAAGTTCAGTTTTCGTTCTTTTAGGAACCTCACTGCCCACATTTGTTACTGGTTTATTCTTTTTAATTTATGTAACTATTAAATGGAAAATTGTGCCATTGAGTCTTAGTGGATATGTATCAGTATTTGATGATCCAGTCCGATATTTTCAATACTTTATTTTACCGTGGTTAACTTTAGCAATTTTATATGCTGCTTTTTATACCAGATTTACCAGAGCAACTGTCTTAGAAACTTTAGGTGAGGATTACATTAGAACCGCTCGAGCTAAGGGTTTGAGTGAAAAAACTGTACTTCTAAAGCACACCATGCGAGCAGCTTTAGCGCCTATTACCACTAGCGCTAGCTTAGATATTGCTGGGCTTATTGGTGGTGCCATTATCACTGAATCAATATTTAATTTAGCCGGCCTTGGCCGAATGACCTTGCAGTCAGTTTATGAGTTTGATCTTTCAGTGGTAGTTGCCACCACAATTTTGGCTGCAACCGTAGTAATTTCTATGAATTTAATAGTTGATATCGCCTATGGATACTTAGACCCAAGGGTCAGGGTTAAGTGAAAAATCTTCTTGAGATAAAAGATCTTAAAGTCACCTTTCCAACCGATGATGGTCTTGTGCAAGCTGTTGATGGAGTTTCAATAGAGGTTGCACCAGGTGAAACTGTGGCAATTGTTGGTGAGTCAGGTTCTGGGAAAACAGTAACCTCACTTTCAGTATTAGGGCTTCATAACCGTAAGCTCACCCAGATCTCTGGTTCAATTATTGTTAAAGATAAAGATGAATCACTAGATATTGTCTCAGCACCACTTGATAAAATTAGAGGTTACCGTGGTCGGGTTGTTTCTATGATCTTTCAAGATCCAATGTCATCACTTCATCCTTACTACAAAATAGGATCTCAATTAGCTGAGGCTTATTTAGTCCACCACCCAGGCCAAAAAGAGGCAGCAAATAATAAAGCTTTAGAGATGCTCTCCTTGGTTGGTATTTCAGAGCCAAAGGTTCGAGCAAAGGAGTATCCACATCAGTTCTCTGGAGGTATGCGCCAGCGAGTTATGATTGCAATGGCATTAATGAATGACCCAGCAGTTTTAATTGCAGATGAGCCAACCACAGCGCTAGATGTGACGGTGCAGGCACAGATCTTGCAGCTATTAAAAGATCTACAGCAGAAATTAAATATGGGAATTTTATTAATCACCCATGATTTAGGAATTGTGGCTCAGGTTGCTGATCGAGTATCTGTTATGTATGCCGGCCGGATTGTGGAGCAGGGCGGTGTAGATGATATTTTTTATAACCCCCATGCCCCCTACACACTTGGTTTATTAAAATCAGTACCAAGAATTGGTAGAGCAGGATCAGAACGACTAAAAGCTATTCCAGGTCAGCCGCCATCACTAATTAATCTACCTACTGGCTGCGCCTTTGCACCACGTTGTGAGTATATTTCATTAGCCCCAGGCGACTCCTGCCAAACTTTAAAACCAGATCTGTTGGGATTAGCAGATTCACACCGCTCAAGATGTCATGTACCAGAGGGAATGCGGGATAAATCATTTGCTGCTGAGATCAAGGGAGCACGTACCTGATGAGTGCTCCATTATTAAGTGTTAAGAATCTACAAAAGTACTTTCCAACTAGCAAAAATGTTGGCTTTCGAAAAGAGAAGCTGCAGGTAAAAGCAGTTGATGGCATCTCCTTTGACTTAATGAAGGGTGAGACCTTAGGCCTAGTTGGTGAGTCAGGTTGCGGTAAGACCACCGCTGGGCGAACAATTTTAAAGTTAATAGAGCCAACTGCTGGCCAGATTATCTTTGATGGGAAAGATATAACCACACTTCGCCCAGGATTAATGACTCCACTGCGGGTGCATATGCAGATTATTTTCCAAGATCCATTTTCGGCATTAAATCCACGCCAAACAGTTGGCAAGATCATCAGCGCACCATTTGAGATTCAAAAGGTAAATCCAGATGGTGGGGTTAAAAAAGAGGTAGCAGCTTTAATGGATCGAGTGGGATTAAACCCTGAGCATTACAACCGATACCCACATGAGTTCTCTGGTGGTCAGCGCCAACGAATTGGTATTGCCAGAGCGATTGCGCTTAAGCCTAAGTTAATCGTGGCAGATGAGCCAGTATCAGCACTTGATGTATCAATTCAGGCGCAGGTAATTAATTTAATTGATGATCTACAAAAAGAGGATGGCATCTCAATTATTTTTATTGCCCATGATCTCTCGGTAGTTCAACACATCTCAGATCGGGTGGCGGTTATGTACTTGGGTAAGATTATGGAGATCGCAAAGACAGAGGATCTCTTCTCCGCCCCGCACCACCCATACACAACAGCTTTGTTATCGGCTGTGCCACAACCAGATCCACGGGGTGAGCGAAGTAGGGAGCGGATAATTCTTAAGGGAGATTTGCCCTCACCAATTAATCCACCAGAGGGGTGTGTATTTAATACTAGATGTTGGAAGGTGCAAGAGATTTGCCGTATTAAAACACCTGAGTTATTAACAGTTGGTAAATCATCTGTTGCTTGCCACTTTCCAGAGTAATTACCAGATCCGAACTCGCTCACCCTCTGCCATAAAGTGCTTATCACCATCATTTACCCCAAAAGCATCGTAAAACTCACTTAAATTAGCAACTATCTGATTACACCTAAACTCATCAGGGGAGTGAGGATCTGTTGCAATACGCCTTCTAACCTCCTCAGCTCGGTACTTACCCCTCCAGGATTGGGCCCAACCCATAAAAAATCGTTGAGCGCCGGTGTAACCATCGATATCAGGTGGCTGCTTATCAGCGAGTGAGATCTCATATGCTTTATAGGCAATGGTTAATCCGCCAAGGTCGCCAATATTTTCACCAATAGTAAGTGCGCCATTGACCTTAACATCAGGGGCAGCAGAGGGAGATAGTTGGTCATACTGCTCAATCAGTTTCTTAGTTCGCTTCTCAAACTCAGCCCGATCCTTATCACTCCACCAATTAACTAGATTTCCATCACCATCATATTTAGAGCCTTGATCATCAAAGCCATGGCCAATCTCATGTCCGATTACCGCACCGATACCGCCATAGTTGGCCGCATCATCATCTGCTAGCACATCAAAAAATGGAGGTTGCAAAATAGCTGCTGGAAAGACAATCTCATTCATCCCAGGGTTGTAGTAAGCATTAACTGTTTGTGGGGTCATATACCACTCAGATTTATCAACAGCTTTTCCAATCTTGGCATACTCAAAATCTTGTGAGTACTTAGCGATTGCAGCAAGATTTCCAATTAAATCACCTGGGGTAATTGTTAGATTTGAGTAATCCCGCCACTTATCTGGGTAGCCAATCTTTGGGGTGAACTTATCTAATTTAACAAAGGCTTTTTCTTTGGTTTCATCACTCATCCAGGTAAGAGCTTTGATATCAACTCGATAAGCCTGGATTAGATTGGCTACTAATTTGACCATCCTTGTCTTTGCCACCTCACCAAAGTGGCGATCAACATAGATCGCACCCACCGCCTCACCAAGTGAGCCTTCCACTAAACCAACCCCACGTTTCCACCGCTGCTTAAGCTTTGGAATACCAGAGAGGGTGGTGCCATAGAAGTTAAAGTTTTCATCAACTAAGGCTTTGTTTAAGTAGGGGCTGGCGCCAGAGATAATGTGCCAGGTGAGCCAGGTGCGCCACTTATCGGCCTCAAAGTTTTGAATTAATTTAGATAGAGCTTCAAAGAAGGAGGGCTGCCTAACAACTACCTGCGCTAAAACATTAGCTGGTGTATTTGAGGCCTTCATCCAGATTGGCCAATTAAAGGCCGGGGTGAGGGATGTGAGCTGGCTAAAACTCATTTTGTTATAGGTTGCCTCAGCATCTCGATCTTTAACCTGATCCCAGTGGCCAGATGCGATCTGGGTTTCAAGTGCTAATACCTGCGCCGCTGCAGCTTTGCCATTAGGCAGCTTTGCCAACTCAAAGATCTTTTCAACATGTAATAAGAAGGCATCTCTAATCTCTTGGTACTCATCCTCGCGGTAGTAGGCCTCATCCGGTAGTGATAATCCGCCCTGGCCGATGTAGAGAATATTTTTAGTTGACTCTTTGTTGTCTGTTGAAACATAGGAGTAGAAAAGACCAGAGAGCCCACAGCTTTCTAACTCTGCTAATATTTTAAAAAACTCATCAGCGGTTTTAAAGGAGGCAGCTGCTGTTAAATCTTTTTCAATTGGGCCGATACCAAGCTGCTCAGCTTTAGCCTCATCCATAAAAGCGTTATAGAGATCCCCAATTTTTTGGGCATTACTTCCGCTAGCACCAGAGCTTGCTGCCTGATCTAAAATTATTTGTTTAACCTGTTTTTCAGCCTGCTCATATAACCAGTAAAAAGCGCCATCACTAGCCCTATCCTCTGGGATCTTAGATTCTTTTAACCACTTGCCATTCATAAATCTAAAGAGATCATCTTGGGGGCGAACTGCAGAATCGATGTGGGCAAGATCTAGGCCGCTGCGCATAATGGGGCAAGCCTATCTATAGGTGTAGAAATTTTAGGCAATAAAAAATCCCACCATTTGACTGGTGGGATTTCTTAGTTAATAACTTACTTTGAAGCCTTCTTACGACGACGACGCTTTGGAGCAGACTTAGCTGCTTTCTTACGACGACGACGCTTTGGAGCAGCCTTAGCTGCTTTCTTACGACGACGACGCTTTGGGGCAGCCTTAGCAGCCTTACGACGACGACGCTTTGGTGCAGCTTTTGCTGCTTTCTTACGACGCTTTGCAGCCACGTAGATCTCCTATCAAAGTGGTTCGATCCGTCACCGAACCTGTTTCATGGACAAGCGTGGCACTAATTAGCAAAATATTCCACTAATTTGGCAATAAATATGAAGCGTGTCGTAACTTTATTTATTAGTTTTTTTGTGCAATTTTTAATAAATATTGGCAAGTATTTGCCGAAAATAACCGAAAACCTACTGGTGAGTTAATTAATTGGCGCCGTTTTACGTTTTTTCGCCTCCAAAATGGCAAATTTATTACTTTTACTGTCATATTTACGAAATTCTGGCAGTAGGGCGGTAAATAGCGTCACAAAACCGATGCAAAGCAGGCCACCAGATACAACTGAAGTGCGAAGTGAGGTTCTCTCTGCAGTAAAGCCGGCACGAGTTTGCCCACCTAATGGTCCAACTGAGTATGAAATAAGTTCCACTCCTGCCAATCTGCCCCGGAACTCATCTGGAATCGACTGGTTCCACAAGGTAGAGCGGAAGAGGGCGGAGACCATGTCACTAGCCCCAGCCAGAATTAGAAATAGCAAAATTAAAAATAGATTATTGCTAACACCAGCCAAAGTTATCGCTACCCCCCAACCAAGAGCAGCTAAAAAGATTGCCCGACCATGTTTGGTATAACTTTTTACCCAGCCACTAGTCAGAGTTACCAAAATCGAGCCGATAGTTCCGGCGGCGTAGAACAAACCAAGTGCCCAAGGTGCACCAACCTGCTCTGCCCAAAATGGAAAGAGGGCGGTTGGCATTGCAAAAAACATTGCAGATAAATCAACTAGGTAGGTGCCCATTAAATCCTTGCGGCTAGTGGCATATTTGACCCCAGCTACCAGGCTAGAAAATGAGGGTTTTTCACTCTCTTTCATAGGTGGCACACTCTTAACTTTTAACAAAATAAATAGTGCTAATAAATAGGTGAGAATATCTAGGATAAATCCAGCACTCACCCCCGCGATTGAGATTAATACTCCAGCAAGTGCAGGACCTGTGACCATTCCAACCTGCCAACGCAAACTCATTAGCGCACTAGCTGCTGGCAGATCTTTATGCTCTACCAACCTTGGCAAAATCGCATCCGCACTTGGCCGCTGCAGACCATCAACAGCTGCAAAGAGGGCGGCGACGATATAGATCAACGCTAATTTTGGTGAGGGCAGCAGGGAGTTAATTAATAAGATGGCCGATAAGAAAAGGGCGGCTGCCTCAGTTACCCAGATCATCCGTTTGCGATCCATATGATCGGCAAGCACCCCGCCGTAGAGGCCGAAGATCACCAGCGGAATAATCTCAACTAAACCAATTAAGCCAACCGCTAGATAGGAACCAGTTAACTCTTTAACTTGAAAGGGAAGGGCGACATAGGTAAACATCGAGCCGAAGTAGGAGATTAAACCAGAGAGCCAAAGCCGGCGAAAATCTGGGTAGCGCTTTAAGGGCGAGAAGTCGATCGCTAGATTTATCTTCAAATTACTCCAGTTGCGAAGTTAATTAGGTAAAGCTCTCTTCGGTAGTAGGAAATCTACCCGCTGCCACATCAGCGGCAAACTCAACCGCTGCATCATTCATCTCTTTTCTTAAATTTCGATAAGCCTTAGCAAATTTGGGTAGTTTTTGCGTAATCCCCATTAGATCAGTCCATACTAAAACTTGGCCATCACAGCCGCTGCCCGCGCCAATGCCAATAATTGGAATACTTAACTGCTTACTTATTTCAGCAGCTAATTGGGCAGGGACTGCCTCAAGCACAATTGCAAAAACTCCTGCCGCAGCCAGCGCCTTAGCATCATCAATAATCCGCTCTCCATCCTCACCTCTGCCCTGTACTTTGAATCCACCAAGTGCGTGAACTGATTGGGGAGTTAAACCAAGATGTCCCATTACCGGCATACCAGCTGCGATTAATCGCTGAATCTGTGGAACTACCTTCGCCCCGCCCTCTAATTTCACCGCCTGCACCTGCGCCTCTTTAAAAAATCTTACCCCCGTAATTAATGCTTGCTCAGGTGAGCTCTCATAGGAGCCAAATGGAAAATCAGCAACCACCATGGCATTACTAGTTGCATTAACAACCGCTCTAGCCATTGGCAGCAACTCATCAACTGTTACTGGAATAGTGTTCTCAAAGCCAAGGAAGTTATTACCAGCTGAATCACCCACCAGTAATACTGGGATGCCAGCCTGGTCAAAGATGGCCGCGCTCATCTGCTCATAGCAGGTCAGCATCGCCCATTTTTGCCCAGCCGCTTTTTTAGCAGCTAGCTCGGTGATAGTAGTTCGCGAACTTTTTGCATTACTCATTACTCAACTCCTTAAGATCAAGGCCAAGTATCGGTCCCTGTCTTTTTTTAGGTAGCCCAACTTTAACTTAACCCCAACAGATGCGCTACCTGAGGTACTCTTGAAAAGTGAGTCAATCCGGTCAGATCAGAATTGCCCTCGCCCAGATCAACCCAACAGTTGGTGATCTGGTGAAAAATGCTGACCTAATCTCAAAAAATGCTTATGAGGCAGCAGCAGCTGGTGCGGTAGTTGTTGTCTATCCCGAGATGGTTTTAACCGGTTACCCAGTTGAGGATTTAGCAACTCGTCCTTCATTTCGCGCCGCCTCTATTGAGGCGGTTAATCAACTAGCGCAGCGAATTAATAATGAGGGCAATGGCGATTTAACTTTAATAGTTGGCTATCTTGGTCAGAGCCCAGCGGGTGCGCCCCAAAATTGTGTAGCAATTATTCACAGAGGTGTAATTGTGGCGATCTATATAAAGCATCACCTACCTAATTACGGTGTCTTTGATGAGTATCGCAACTTCACTCCCGGCAATCACTCTTTGGTAATTAGAGTTTGTGGTGTTGATATTGGAATTGCAATTTGTGAGGATATTTGGCAGGAGGGTGGCCCAGTTGCCTCATTAGCTAATCGAAATATTGGCTTGCTACTGGTGCCAAATGGCAGCCCATATGAGGTTAATAAAGATGATCTCCGGCTCACCTTAGTTAAGAAGCGAGCGCTACAAGTTGGCGCCCCACTTGCTTATGTAAATATGACTGGTGGCCAAGATGATTTAGTCTTTGATGGCGACACAATTGTGGTGGGAGCATCGGGGGAGTTAATTGCCCGCGCCCCACAATTTGAGGATGGCTTAATGGTGATTGATTTAGATGTCAGGCTAGCTTCAAGTGATCCAGATTTTATTATCTCAAGTGCGCCAATTTTAAAGTATCTAAAGATTGCTGCTGGTGTTGCACCAAGGTTGGGTGAGTTAGCGCAGATCTGGCAAGGCTTAGTGGTGGGGCTGCGCGATTATGTCGAGAAGAATAATTTTAAATCGGTAATTTTAGGACTCTCCGGCGGAATTGATTCAGCCTTAGTTGCCACCTTAGCTGCTGATGCGATTGGGGCGGATCGAGTCTATGGAGTGGCCCTTCCTAGTAAGTACTCATCAGATCACTCATTAAGTGATGCTAAAGAGTTAGCGATGAATCTTGGTTTAAATTATCGAATCATTGAGATCGCGCCCATGGTGGCTAATTTGCTAGAGAGCCTGCGAGTTGATGGTTTAGCTGAGGAGAATCTGCAGGCCAGAGTTCGCGGTGTTACCTTAATGGCGCTCTCCAATCAAGAGGGGCATCTAGTACTTGCTACTGGAAATAAATCAGAGTTAGCAGTTGGCTACTCAACTCTTTATGGGGATGCAGTTGGTGGCTTTGCACCAATTAAAGATATCTATAAGACTCAAGTTTGGGCGCTGGCAAAGTGGCGCAATGAGATTGCAGCTGCCCAGCACCTGCGCCCACCAATTCCGATTAACTCAATTAATAAGGAGCCCAGTGCTGAGCTGCGCCCTGATCAAAAAGACTCTGACTCACTGCCAAGTTATGAGGTATTAGACCGGATACTTAATATCTATATTGATAAAGATGGTGGCAGACCAGCCGCTCTCAACGCCGGCTTTGCGCCAGATTTAGTAGATAAGGTGGTGCAGCTAGTAGATCGCGCTGAATACAAACGCCGTCAGTATCCACCAGGGACAAAGATCTCATCCCGCGCCTTTGGTAAGGATAGAAGGCTGCCGATTACATCACATTGGAATGAGTCTTAATAATTTCAAGCGTAATTTAAGAACACGCAAACTGTTTGCAATTAGTATTTAATAGATAACCTTCTTATTATTAAGGGGTGATCCAATCAATGCTTATTAAACCAATTGTGATACAACATTGGTTTTTCACCCGTAATCGGGTAGTTGATTTTGGTCGCCTTACCTCAACTAGTTGCTAATTTAAAACCTTTTTTCTTCGGGGCCATAGCCCATCTGTTTCACCTGCCTAAAAAATTACCTAAATCAACCAAACAAGGAGAGAAATGAAGATCTATAACAATATAACTGAAGTCTTTGGCAACACCCCGCTGGTGAAGCTAAATAAGATTATGACCAACTCCAGTGCGACTGTGCTGGCCAAGCTTGAGTTTTATAACCCAACCTCAACTGTTAAGGATCGTTTGGCAATTGCTATGGTCGATGCTGCGGAAAAATCAGGTGCGCTAAAGCCTGGTGGCACAATAGTTGAGGCAACTAGTGGCAACACTGGTATTGCACTGGCCATGGTGGGAGCAGCTCGTGGTTATAAAACTATTTTGACAATGCCTGAGTCAATGTCTAGTGAGCGCAAAGCTTTACTTAGAGCATTTGGCGCAGAGTTAATTTTAACTCCAGCAGCTGAGGGTATGAAGGGTGCGGTAGCACAAGCTGAGACCTATAAGGATTCTGGCGCTGTCTATGTTAGCCAATTTGAAAATGAGGCAGGACCTGATATTCACCGGCGAACTACAGGGGAGGAAATTTGGCGAGATACCGATGGCACCGTCGATGCTGTTGTCTCCGGTATTGGCACAGGTGGCACAATCACTGGCGTTGGCCAATTATTAAAATCTAAAAACCCTGCGATAAAAATATTTGGTGTTGAACCTGCTGCCTCACCAATTTTAAATGGCGGTGATCCTGGTAAGCACCCGCTGCAAGGAATTGGTGCAAACTTTGTGCCACCAGTTTTAGATAGAAAAATCTATGATGAAATTTTTGATGCCGATGCTGATATTGCAGTTAAGTATGCTCGCGAGGCTGGCACCAAAGAGGGAATTTTAGCTGGGCTCTCATCAGGTGCTGCTCTTTGGGCTGCGCATCAAGTAGCACAGCGTCCTGAGTTTGCTGGTAAAACTATTGTGGTAATTATCCCTTCCTTTGGCGAGCGATACCTATCCACAATTTTATTTGCAGATTTGAATACTTAAATTGCTGCACCGAGTTACTGAAGATATTAAGGCTGCGCTGCGGCAAGATCCGGCTGCGCGCAATTGGCTTGAGGTATCTCTTACCTATCCAGGCCTGCACGCAGTTTGGGGATACCGGATTGCGCATTTTCTTTGGAATCTAAAACTTAAGTTAATTGCCCGTATCTACTCAAATTGGATTAGGGCAGCTACCGGTATTGAAATACACCCAGCTGCAAAAATTGGTCGTAGATTTTTTATTGATCACGGCATGGGTGTAGTAATTGGAGCAACTGCAGTAGTTGGTGATGATGTGATGATTTATCATGGCGTGACACTGGGCGCTCGCACCAGTGAAGCTAAAAAGCGCCATCCAACTATTGGAAATAATGTAGTAATTGGTGCTGGGGCAAAAGTATTAGGTGATATCAATATTGGAGAAGGAGTTCGGATTAATGCCAATCTGGTGGTAACTAAGAGCGTGCCAGCTCGCACGATGGTGGATTCATCGGAGTTTTTCGCTATCTAATTACGCAAGAATTAAGGTTATTTTAATCAGTTAACATGGCTGTAATCATCACAGGCTTTAATAAGGGGTATGAATACCCCAAATGATTTAGATAAACAAAAAGCCTTTGTGCAGCGCACATTAGAAGAGCGCAACATTCGATTTGTCCGGCTTTGGTTTACCGATGTCTTAGGTTTTCTAAAATCAGTAGCGATTGCCCCAGCTGAGCTTGAGAATGCATTTGCAGAAGGAATTGGTTTTGATGGCTCTGCCATTGAAGGCTTTGCCAGAGTTACTGAAGCAGATATGTTGGCAAAGCCTGATCCAGCAAGTTTTTCTATCCTGCCTTGGCGAACTGAATCCCCTGGAGCTGCCAGAATGTTTTGCGATATCACCATGCCAGATGGCAGAGCAGCATCGGTTGATCCAAGAAGAGTATTGCGACAAACTTTAGAAAAGGTGGCAAAGCTTGGTTACACCTGTTACACACACCCTGAGATTGAATTCTTCTTATTTAAAGATGAACCAAAGGCTGGTGAGATGCCGGTGCCAGTTGATTCTGCCGGCTACTTTGATCACACCCCATCTGTTGTTGGTCATGATTTTAGAAGGCAAGCAATTACCATACTTGAGGCAATGGGTGTCTCAGTTGAGTTCTCACATCATGAGGGAGCCCCAGGACAGCAAGAGATTGATTTGCGTTATGCCGATGCATTAACTACCGCAGATAACATCATGACATTTAGACATGTAATAAAAGAGGTGGCATTAGATCAAGGATTTTTTGCCTCCTTTATGCCAAAGCCATTTACAAACCATCCTGGCTCTGCGATGCACACTCACATCTCATTATTTGAAGGTGAGAAGAATGCATTTTATGAAGAGGGTGCGCCAATGCAATTATCTAAAGTTGGCCGATCATTTATTGCCGGCATTATTAAACATGCGCCAGAGATAACTGCAATTACAAATCAATGGGTTAATTCATATAAGAGATTAAGTGGCGGGGGTGAGGCACCGGCATTTGCCACCTGGGCCCAAAATGATCGCAATGCAATGGTGCGTATTCCAACCTACAAACCAAAGAAGGAAGCATCAACTCGAATTGAGGTTAGATCACCTGACTCTGCATGTAATCCATACCTAGCATTTGCGGTAATTATTGCTGCCGGTCTTGCTGGGGTTGAGGGAAAGTATGAATTAAAAGATAACGCTAATCCAACTGCGCTACCTACTGATTTAGCTGAGGCAATTAGCGCAATGGAGAAGAGTGAGTTAGTTAAGAAAACTTTAGGAGATGATGTATTTGAGTATGTATTGCGTAATAAGCGGGCTGAGTGGGATGAGTATCGCAAGCAGGTTAGCGCCTATGAGTTAGGTCGATACCTACCAGTTTTATAAATTAGCGAGTAATAACCTTATTTTTAACCGCACCCTTTGGCCGATATGTTGCCCGAGGTTGAGCCTTAGGAAATGAACCATTAAGCCTAAAGTTTTTAGCAACCATTAATAAGATTAACCTCGCCTCAGCAAGTGCAAAGTACTCACCTAAACACTTTCGCCCTCCGCCCCCAAATGGGAAGTAAGCACCATTTGGAAGTGATTTTTCAAAAGTAGTACTAGCCCAACGATCTGGTTTCCACTGCTCTGGATTTGGAAAATACCTTGGGTTTCTATGGGTTACATACTGACTAAGTAATACATGCGCACCCTTTGGAATTTTAACTCCATCAATTACGCAATCAACAATTGCAATTCTTGGCGCTACCCAAACTGGGGGAGCAAGTCGCATTGTCTCTTGCAAAATGGCAGAGGCAACTGGTGAGCTATCTTCTAACTCTTGATAGGTAGGAGTGCGATCCTCTTTTATCCAAGCAGCCTTATCTGCCTCATCCTCTAACATTTTTCTAACCACCGGGTTTTTAGAAAGGTAGGAAAATGCCCAACTCATAACATTTGCAGTAGTTTCATGACCACTTAAGATTAAAGTTAAAACTTCATCACGAATGTGGTCAATTGAGATCTGATCTCTCATCTGCAGAAGTATTCCTAGTAGATCATCATCTTTCTTCTCATTACTTGCAAGCCGCTTATTTATAATTGCCTCAGCGATATCTACTAAATTATCAGAGGCAATCTCAAACTTTTTAAAGTATCTAAAGGCCGACTTATCAAATCGCTCAAGTCCTGGCAACATAGTTCGTTCAATTCGATCAATTGCCACCTCCATAGATTCAGCAATATCTTGGGTGTATTGATGTGAGTCCAGCCCAAATAGACATTGCGAAACAATCTCTAGAGTTAGCGCCATCATCTCCGGCGCCAGATCAATGCTTGATTTACCCCGCCAGATATTGGTGTGCTCATTTATTAGGTTATGCATAATTGCTACATAAGAATCTAAATTTCCATGGTGAAATGGTGGTTGCATCATTCGCCGGTGAGCTAGGTGAATTGGCTCCTCATTTGTTAGTAAGCCCTCACCTAAAACCTTGCGCATTCGGGCAAAGCCAACTCCTTTAACAAAATTATGTTGCTGGGCAACTGTTACCTCATGCACAGCAGATGGTGAGAAGAGGCCAATAAATAATCTACGAGATAAGAAGAATGAGCAGCTGCTGCCATATTTGCGTTGCATCTTAAGTAAAAATTTTGGCGTATTGATCATAAATGTTGCGGTAATTAAATCTGAGAAAATTGGATTAGGCCCTGGCAGAAATGAATTGCCATACCAATCTTTGCGATGTATTGGATCAGGAATTGGTGGGTACTGATTTGGCCGTGGGGCTTGGAAGGGGCGATTAGTCTGGATCGACATGACCTAAAGATAGGCAATATATCCGGTAAAGAAAATGAATTTTTATGATTATTTGGCTTAAATCTTTAATCTGAGTTAGCCTTAACCCATGTTGAACGCAGGAAAGAGCTCATTAGTACTAGGACTTTCTTTGCGCGCACTCTCACTTATCTGCCGCGACGGGGCCAAGTAACCGGCCTCCTCGTCGCGGAGGTTGGTCACACCGGTAGACCACTTTTAATCGATGAGGAGAAATAAAAATGAGTAACTTTCCAGAACAAAGTAAATCAGATATGCCGATATCGCGTTATGCCCCATTTAATCCATTTCCAAATAATGCTGGCTTAACTGATCGAACCTGGCCAAATAAGAAAATGAGCAAAGCACCTAAGTGGTGCTCAGTTGATTTACGAGATGGCAATCAAGCATTAATTGATCCAATGGATGCTAATCGCAAACTTGCCATGTTTAAGTTGCTACTCAAGATGGGTTACAAAGAGATTGAGGTTGGCTTTCCGGCAGCAAGTCAGACTGACTTTGATTTCATCCGCAAGATAATTGAGGATAAGTTAATTCCAGATGATGTAATTATTCAGGTATTAACCCAAGCTCGTAAGCCATTAATTGAGCGAACCTTTGAATCAATTAAAGGTTCAAAGCAAGCAATCGTCCATCTATATAACTCAACCTCAACCTTGCAAAGACGAGTTGTCTTTGGCCAAGATAAAGATGGCATAAAGAAGATTGCCACCGATGGCGCACAAATCTGTTTGGATTTGGTTAAAACAGTTCCAGGAACCTTGGTCTCATTTGAGTACTCACCTGAGTCATACACTGGAACAGAGCTTGAGTATGCAGTTGAGGTTTGTAACGCAGTAAATGATATTTGGAAACCAACACCTGCTTGGAAAACAATAATGAATCTGCCAGCAACAGTTGAGATGGCAACACCAAATATTTATGCCGATTCAATTGAGTGGATGCACCGTAATTTAAAGTATCGAGACAGTGTGATTTTATCTTTGCACCCACACAATGATCGCGGCACCGGGGTTGCAGCAGCTGAGCTTGCATATTTAGCCGGAGCTGATCGAATTGAAGGAACCTTATTTGGTAATGGTGAGCGAACTGGAAATGTTTGTTTAGTCACCTTAGGACTTAATTTATTAAGCCATGGTATTGATCCAATGATTGATTTCTCAGATATTGATGAGATTAGGCGAACAGTTGAGTACTGCAATCAACTTAGAGTGCCAGAGCGTCATCCATATGGGGGAGATTTAGTCTTTACTGCATTCTCTGGCTCACACCAAGATGCAATTAAGAAAGGCTTTGAGCATATGGAAAAAGATGCCAAGGCTGCAGGCGTTGATCAAAATAAATTTACCTGGGCAATCCCATACCTACCAATTGATCCAAAAGATATTGGTAGAAGTTATGAGGCGGTAATTAGAGTAAATAGCCAATCTGGTAAAGGTGGCGTGGCATACCTAATGAAGCATGAGCATCAACTCGATCTACCCCGCAGATTACAGATTGAGTTCAGCCAAGTAATTCAGTCACTTACCGATTCAGAAGGTGGTGAGGTATCACCTGAAGCTATGTGGCACACCTTTGAGGATGAGTACCTGCCAGCTAAAGATAATCAATGGGGCCGCTTTAAATTAGCAGCTCTTTCGCAAACATCTCAAATGGATAAGGATGTTGATCTTTCAATTGAGTTACTTGATCAGGGAGATAGTAAAAAATTATCTGGGAAAGGTAATGGACCAATTGCAGCTTTTGTGGCAATTATCAATGCGCATGAGCCAAAACTTTCTCTGCGTGTTTTAGATTACTACGAGCACGCACTCTCTGCAGGTGGGGATGCTAAGGCTGCGGCATATCTTGAGTGTGAGATTGGCTCAAAGGTTTATTGGGGAGTGGGAATTGATCCCAGTACAACAACTGCTGCGCTGAAAGCGGTAATCTCTTCAATTAATCGCGCAGTTCGCTAACTAACTCCGTCTTACTACTCTAGTAACTTTAGGGGTATGCCCTTATACCGTGATCAGGCGATTGTGCTACGCACCCAAAAATTAGGTGAAGCTGATCGAATAATTACATTATTTACAAAAGAACATGGCCGGATTAAAGCGGTAGCAAAGGGTGTACGACGTACTAAATCTAGATTTGGTGCACGCCTTGAACCTGCAAGTTATGTCGATCTGCAGTTATATACCGGTCGCACCTTTGACACTATTACTCAGGTAGAGAGCATTGAAAATTACGGAGATGTGTTATCAAGTGATTACCAAAGTTGGACGGTAGCCTCTGCGATTTTAGAGGCTGCAGAGCGCTTTACTCAAGCAGAGCATGAACCTGCGCTACAACAATACTTATTAGTTACTGGCTCTCTTAAAGCATTAGCAGAGAAAAGATATGATGCCTCCTTAATTTTAGATGCATACTTATTACGCTCCTTAGCTGTTGCAGGTTACGCCCCATCGCTAACAATTTGTTCTCGCTGTGATGCACCAGGCCCACATAAGTTTTTCTCACTACAAGGCGGAGGATCTGTTTGTATTAGCTGCAAACCATCTGCTTCAGCATCACCATCACCAGTAACATTGCAGTTAATGGCTAATTTATTAACTGGTGATTGGGATCAGGCACAAGATAGTGAAGGAAAAAACCGAAATGAGGCCTCAGGGTTAATCGCCGCATACCTGCAGTGGCACCTTGAGCGTGGCTTACGTTCTCTGCCATTAGTTGAGAGAATAAGTCGTGGCTAAGAGAAAAAAAGTAAATTCGCCAACTCCTCATTGGACAGGTGCTAAAGCGCCAAAGTTAAATCCAAATCAAATACCAAAACATGTAGCAGTTGTTATGGATGGCAATGGCAGATGGGCAAAACAACGGGGTATGCCAAGAACAGCTGGGCATGAAGCTGGTGAGGCAGCTTTATTAGATATGGTCCATGGCGCAATTGAGATTGGTGTTAAAGAGTTAAGTGCTTATGCATTCTCAACTGAAAACTGGCGCAGATCACCGGAGGAGGTTAAGTTTTTAATGGAGTTTAATCGCCAGGTTTTGCGAAAGCGGCGCGATGAGATGAATGAGCTTGGTGTGAAGATTGTCTGGGTTGGGCGTGAGAAAAAACTTTGGGCAGGTGTCCTAAAGGAGTTAAAGCAGGCGCAGGAGTTAACTAAGAACAATAAAGTCCTAACACTAAATATGTGTGTTAATTATGGCGGCCGGGCTGAGATGTTAGATGTTGCAGCAGCAATTGCTAAGGATGCAGTTCGTAAAAAGATTAAGCCAGATTCACTAACAGAGAAATCAATTAATAAATACCTCTACTCACCTGCAATGAGTGATGTTGATCTTTTCTTGCGATCATCAGGTGAGCAGCGAACTAGTAATTTCTTGATGTGGCAATCAGCATATGCTGAGATGGTTTTCTTAGATGTGCTCTGGCCGGATGCGGATCGACGAACACTTTGGCATGCAATAGAAATATATGCTGAGCGCGAACGTAGGTTTGGTAAGGCTTAATTAAAGATTTGAAACAACCGCCCACATAATTACTACTCCAGCTAAAGTGGCAAGCATTGTTACCTTAGAAGGATGCTTTGAGTGTGCCTCTGGCAAGATATGTGAGGTAGCAAGGTAAATTACAATTCCAGAGAATACTGCTAGATAAATCGCAAGATTACTATCACTTATTGTTAGTGAAGAGCCAATTGCAGCACCACCAATTCGAGCGATCGCATCAACTGCAAGCAGGTATTTTCCTCGACTGCGCCATTGACCAGTTTTAATAAGCAGTGCCACAGTATTTAAACCATCACTAAATGCATGAACCAACATCGCAATAAAGACTGCAAAACCTAACGCATCACTTACTTTAAATGCTAAAGCAAGGGCCACACCATCTAGAAATATATGACCTGCCATTGCAATCGCACCAACTGTGCCAGCGATCTCAGCTGTATGAGTATGTTCATGACCATAATCTGATTCAGCTGGCTCATGAGAGCCGGTAAATTGTTCAATAAAATGAAGTGAAAGAAAACCTGCAACTAAAGCAACTGAGACTGCTTTAACCCCAACTAAGTTATTGCTATTCATCTCAAAAATCTCTGGCAAAAGATCAAAGCCAACTAACCCAAGAAGTAATCCAGCAGATAGGCCAAGGACAAGATGGAAGCGATCTTTAGCGCGAAGGGCTAACATTCCACCAAAAAATGTGGCTAATACAGTGGCCGCAGCCAGAGTGATAACTAACATTTGCTAAATCTAGCGTAAAGTAATCCAGTAAGAGCAAGCCGCCGACAGCCAGCCGGATGGAGATCAAATGGCGCAGGATCGTTTAGAGACAATTGTTTCATTAGCAAAACGTCGTGGCTTTGTTTACCCCTCATCTGAAATTTATGGCGGACTTCGCGCATCCTGGGATTACGGTCCATTAGGTGTTGAATTAAAAAATAATATTAAGCGCCAGTGGTGGAAATCAATGGTGCAGGGCCGAGATGATGTTGTTGGTTTAGATTCCTGCGTAATCCTAGCTCGCGAGGTTTGGCAAGCATCAGGACATGTTGAAACATTCTCTGATCCATTAACTGAGTGCACTAGCTGTCATAAGCGATATCGCGCAGATCATTTAGAGGAGGCTTATGAAAATAAGCATAAGAAAAAACCAGCCTCACTTGAGGAAGTAAATTGCCCAAACTGTGGCACTAAGGGAAAATTCACCGCCCCTAAACAATTCTCTGGCTTACTTAAAACATATTTAGGCCCAGTTGAGGATGAATCAGGTCTTGCCTACTTACGGCCAGAAACAGCTCAAGGAATCTTTATTAACTTTGATAATGTGGCATCGACCTCAAGAAAAAAACCACCATTTGGTATTGGTCAGATTGGTAAATCATTTAGAAATGAAATTACCCCTGGAAACTTTATCTTTAGAACCCGTGAGTTTGAGCAGATGGAGATGGAGTTTTTTGTTGTTCCTGGAACTGATGAAACTTGGCATCAATATTGGATTGACACCAGGTTAGCTTGGTATAAAGATTTAGGAATTAATCCAGATCGACTTCGAATCTTTGAACACCCAAAGGAAAAGCTTTCTCATTACTCAAAGCGAACTGCAGATATTGAATACAAGTTTGAGTTCACCGGTACTGAGTGGGGTGAGTTAGAGGGTATTGCTAATCGAACTGATTTTGATTTGAAATCACACTCTAGGGCATCGGGAGAAAACTTAACCTGGTTTGATCAAGAGAAAAATGAACGTTGGACACCTTATGTAATTGAACCAGCTGCTGGTGTTGATCGATGCGCATTAACTTTTATGATGGATGCATATACCGAAGATGAGGCGCCAAACTCTAAGGGTGAGATGGAAAAACGAGCGTTGATGAAATTAGATTACCGATTAGCACCGGTAAAAATTGGCGTGCTGCCATTATCTAGAAATGCAGATCTTTCCCCTAAGGCAAAGGATTTAGCTGATTCACTTCGCAAGCACTGGAATGTTGATTTTGATGATGCGGGCGCAATTGGCAGAAGATATCGCAGGCAAGATGAGATCGGCACACCATTTTGCATAACAATTGATTTTGAATCCCTAGATGATCAAGCGGTAACAATTAGAGAGCGCGATACGATGGCGCAATCTCGTATTGCAATTGATCAGGTGCAAAGTTATTTAGCGCCAAAACTTTTAGGTGCCTAATTGTTAACCCAGGTAAAACCACTTCGTCTGCCAATCTCAAATGGTAACTTTGAAAATAATGAGGTAGTACTCGATGCCCCAGTAGTACTTGCGCCAATGGCAGGTATTACCAACGCCGCCTTTAGAACCTTATGCCGAGAACAGGGTGCTGGTTTATTTGTCTCTGAGATGGTTACAGCGCGAGCATTAATTGAGCGACGGGAGGAGACATTTCGATTAATCAAACCAGGAGTTGGTGAGACACCTAGATCTGTTCAACTCTACGCTGTTGACCCAATTGTTTTAGGAAAAGCTGTTGATCTATTAGGCAATGAAAACTTAGTTGATCACATTGATTTAAATTTTGGTTGTCCAGTTCCTAAGGTAACTCGTCGTGGCGGTGGCGCAGCACTTCCTTATAAGCGCAGATTATTTTCAGCAATTGTTGAATCTGCTGTTAAAGCTGCAAGTAAATATGGCATACCTGTCACAGTCAAGATGCGAGTTGGGATTGACTCTGATCATCAAACATTTTTAGAGTCAGCAAAATCAGCTGCTGATATAGGTGCCACTTGGGTAGCACTGCATGCAAGAACTGCTGCGCAGTTATATGAAGGTAAATCTGATTGGAGTAAAATTACAGAGTTAGTTGAGCATCTAGCACCAACTGGTGTACCAGTACTTGGCAATGGTGATATTTGGTCTGGATTAGATGCGATAAACATGATCTCCCAAACTGGTTGCGCAGGTGTTGTAGTTGGTCGTGGTTGCCTAGGACGGCCCTGGTTGTTTGCAGATTTAGTTGCAGCATTTAATGGCGAGCAAAGTAGGGTAAATCCAAATTTATTTGAGGTTAGAAAAGTTATGTTGCGACATGGTCAATTATTAGTTGAGTACTTTGAAAATGAGGATCGAGCAATGCGTGATATTAGAAAACATATGGCTTGGTATTTAAAAGGTTTCTCAGTTCCTCGTGAGATTAGATCAAGCCTTGGCATGGTTTCATCCTTAGATGAGATGGAGAAATTACTCTCTGGGGTTAGCGATCAGCCATATCCGCAGGCGGTAGGGGATGCACCCCGCGGGCGCAGCAGCCATGGCCGGCCAGTATCACTACCTGATGGTTGGCTTAATGATCCAGATGAGTTTGCCACTATCACAATCGATGATGCTATTTCAGGTGGATAAATAATTGTTTTTATTTAAATTAATTAGAAGAGTTATCTCATTTGTGTTACTACTAATAATTGTTATTCCACTTTATATAGCTGGAAGCATTTGGTATACAGGCAGAAATAGCGAGCTAGTTAAAGGTGATGTAATTTTAGTAATGGGAGCAGCCCAACTTGATGGCCGACCAGGTGATATTTTGCTAGCCAGGCTTAAGCAAAGCAAAGCAATATTTAAATTAGATATGGCCCCTCGTATCTATACAGTTGGCGCAGGTGCGCCTGGAGATCGCACAACTGAGGCAGCAGCTGGCAGAGATTGGTTAATTAAAAATGGTATTACCAAAGCCAACGTTTTAGCTATTGCAAAGGGGCGCGATACCTTAAGTAGTACACAGGCTTATGCGCAGCAGATGAAGAAAGTGAAGTTATCCTCAGTAATTATTGTTACCGATCCATACCATTGTTATCGCGCAATTAAAATGGCGCAGGATTTAAATCTAAAAGCTATCTGCTCCCCAGTTATGGCCGGACCTGGTTCAATTACAAACTCTAGTTTTAAGTACTTAGGTAGAGAGACTGGTGCCTATCTTGCCTATATAACTGTTGGCAGGCTGGGGATTAAGTTAAGTGATCGGGTTAATTTAGCCAGCAGATAGGATTACTAAATGGTTTTACGAGCAGCAGCTGAACACCCTGGCTACACACCAGCGGATCGAGAAAGATTTTTTGATGAACCAGCAAAGCGTGGCGGGCGAACTGAGTTTGCTAGAGATCGCGCCAGAATTATTCACTCATTTGCACTGCGCCGCCTTGCTGCAAAAACACAGGTTGCAGTTCCATGGGCAACCGATTTTCCACGAACCAGACTTTCTCACTCACTTGAGTGCGCTCAAGTAGGACGGGAGTTAGGCGCTGCACTTGGCGCTGACCCTGATTTAATGGAGGGTGCATGTTTAGCTCATGACATCGGACATCCACCATTTGGTCATAATGGTGAAGAGGTTTTAAATCAATTAGCTCACTCCTGTGGCGGCTTTGAAGGAAATGCGCAAAGTCTAAGATTATTAATAAGACTTGAAGCAAAAACAGTTTTAGTAGATGGTAAATCTGTTGGTTTAAATCTCACCCGGGCATCCCTGGATGCAGCTACAAAGTATCCCTGGAGCAGAGTTGTTAATGCTAAAAAGTTTGGTGTCTATGAGGATGATCTTGAGATCTTTAATTGGTATCGAAGTGGAGTTGAATCTGGCAAAACCTCTATCGAGGCACAGATCATGGATTGGTCAGATGATGTGGCATATAGCGTGCATGATATGGAGGATTCACTTGTATCTGGTCAAATCAAATTAGATCAATTAAGTAATGATCTACCAAAATTATTTAAGGTTGCCAAAGATATGTATCTGGAAGATATTACCGAGGCTGAGATGGTAATCGCGCTCACTGCGCTACAAAAGATCTCCTGTTGGCCCCGTTACTACGATGGCACCCACCGCTCACTTGCTCGACTTAAAGATTTAGCAAGCCAATTAATAGGTAGATTTGCCCAAGCCGCAGAGGTGGCAACTCAAGAAAAATATGGTGATTCTAATTTAACCAGATATAGCGCAAATTTAGTTGTGCCACGTGCGCAACGAGTTGAGGTGGCACTACTTAAATCAATGGCTGGACATTATGTAATTAATGCCGATACTTCACAGATTCGATATGGCGAGCAACAAAAACTTCTTACTGAATTAGTTGAAGCGATACTAGCTAGCGCCCCAGCAACACTAGAAGGCTTCTTCTTGCAGGATTGGCAGCGGGCAGAAAATGATCAACAAAGAGTTCGGGTAGTAATAGATCAGGTTGCCTCCCTGACCGATCCGGGGGCGATAGCGCTGCATAATCGCTTAATCAACAGGTGAGTAATTCAAACTGTCGGTTTGGAAACTAGGATAGGAAGTATGGCCGGGCGAATTAAAGATGAGGATGTGACATACATCCGCGAGCACTCACCAATTGATGATGTAGTCGGTGATTATGTGCAATTAAAAGGTGCAGGTGGTGGCCAGAAAAAAGGCTTATGCCCATTTCATGATGAAAAATCGCCCTCATTTCATGTCACCCCTAGCAAGGGATATTTCCACTGCTTTGGTTGTCAGGTTGGTGGGGATGTAATTGCATTTATTATGAAGTTAGAGCACTTAACATTTATAGAGACGGTTGAGCGCCTAGCTGATCGAATTGGTTACACAATTAAGTATGAAACAAGTGGCGCCAGCAATAGCGGTCCATCAATTAATCGCTCAAGATTAGTTGCAGCAAATACTGCAGCCTCAATTTTTTATCAGGAGCAGTTACAACTTCCAGCCGCCCAACATGGGCGAGATTTCTTAACTAAGCGTGGATTTGATCGTGATGCTGCTAAAAACTTTAATGTTGGCTACGCCCCCGATGAGTGGGATGGTTTATTTAAACATCTAACTGGTAAAGGCTTTACCAGTGAAGAGTTAAATCTAGCTGGTTTAGTTAAAGAGGGTACAAAAGGAATGATTGATCGATATCGAAACCGTTTAATTTGGCCAGTTAAAGATATCTCAGGTGATGTAGTTGGTTTTGGTGCTAGAAAACTTGCCAGTGATGAGGTTGATACCGGGCCTAAGTATTTAAATTCACCAGAGACGCCGGTTTATAAAAAGAATCAAATTCTTTATGGTCTTGATATGGCAAAGAAGGAGATTGCAAAAAATCGTCAAGTGGTAATTGTTGAGGGTTATACCGATGTAATGGCAGCTCACCTTGCTGGTGTCACCACCGCTGTTGCCACTTGTGGCACCGCCTTTGGTGAGGAGCACATAAGAATTATCAGAAGACTTTTAATGGATGCGGATGCATTTCGCGGTGAGGTGATATTTACCTTTGATGGAGATGCCGCAGGGCAGAAGGCGGCGCTTCGCGCATTTGAGGATGATCAAAAGTTTGTAGCTCAGACATTTGTTGCAGTTGAGCCAAATGGTATGGATCCATGTGAACTTCGCCAAGCCCATGGTGATGATGCAGTTCGTAACTTAGTTGCAAGAAGAGTGCCACTATTTGAGTTTGCAATTAAATCAGTAATTGCTAATTACGATATAACAGCTGCTGAAGGAAGAGTTAATGCACTTAATCAGGTTGCGCCACTAATTGGGCGGATCAGAGATGCCTCACTGCGACCAGAGTATGTCCGCTTACTTGCCGGCTGGCTTGGTATGGAGGTTGATATTGTCTCAACTGCAGTTAAACGAAGTGGCAAAACAGGTGAAATACAAAGTGCGCCCAGAGTTAATTTAACAGATCCAGTTTTAGTCTTAGAGCGTGAGGTATTAAAGGTTAAATTACAACTGCCAGAACTTGCCAGCAGTTGGGTTGATTTAGAAGCAGCTGCCTTTTCATTTCCACTTTATAACCAATTGCGCGTACTAATTGATAATCAAAAAGAGCTTAATACGCAAGAGTTAATTGAAAAGTGTGCCAGTGATGAGCTTAAATCTTTAGTTACTGAATTAATTGTCGAGCCAATTAGAACTGATGGTGAGGTCTCTGAGCGCTACATCACCAGTATCTTTGCCAGATTACGTGAGGTGGGGCTGAGTCGATCAATTGCGGAGATTAAATCCACACTTCAACGGCTTAACCCAGTTGAAAATGATGCGCAGTATCAAGAGATCTTTGGCCAATTAGTTGGCATGGAGGCAGCCCGTCGAGTGCAAAAAGAGTTAGCACTTGGGGAGAGTTAAACTCCAAAATTGCGCATCAGGTTTGAGCGATTAAAGATATTCGCTACTATTTACCTCACCAATCATAAAATGGTTGGCGTAATCCCTGATAGCTCAATTGGCAGAGCAGCCGGCTGTTAACCGGCAGGTTCTTGGTTCGAGTCCAAGTCAGGGAGCATGGCGCTATATCGACTACAGGTATCACTACCTGACCGACCAGGTTCCCTTGGTGCGGTCGCATCTGCAATTGGTTTTGTAGGTGGGGATATTAGAGGGTTAGTTGTCTTGCGCAGTGAAGATGGTCGCGGAATAGATGACATCACAATTGCTGTTCCAGGCAGTGACCCAACAGATTTAGTTAATGTGCTAACTGCTATTGGTGGAGTTGAGGTTATTTCAATTACGCCAGTTAATAATTAAAGCTTCACATCTTTCAACTGTTGCGCTGATTGTTCAGGCTCTAAATCCATAATAAAAGCACCCATCGCAGATTCAGAGCCAGATAAATACTTTAACTTTCCAGGCTGGCGGCGAACTGAAACTATCTGCCAATGTAGTCGCAGGCAATCTCTACCAACATTTACCGGTGCTTGATACCAAGAAGCGATGTATGCCATTTCAATTCCAAATACTCCATCAAGGCGAGATAAGATCTCTTTAGCAATTGCTGGAAATGCAGCAGATTGAAGTTCATCTAACTCACCCATACTTGCCACACCACGTTTTGGTGCAAGATGAATCTCAAATGGATAGCGGGCAGCAAATGGTACATATGCAATCCACTCAGCATTTTGCGAGATTATTCGCTTTTGATCTTTTATCTCACGGGCAATTACATCATCTAATAAGACTCGACCAGTTTTCACCAGGTGCGCCTTAGCTGCCTCAAGCATTTTCTCAATTCGAGGTGGCAGGAATGAATAGGCGTAGATCTGTCCATGTGGATGCGAAAGGGTTACGCCAACCTCCTCGCCTCTATTTTCAAATGGAAAAATATGTTTAATAAAAGGTAATTTAGAAAGGGCATTATCACGATCCTTCCATGCCTCAAGCACTGTTCTGATTTGTTTTTCAGAAAGTTTGGCAAAGCTTGCGCCATGATCTGATGTGTAACAAACCACCTCACATGCTCCTGCTGCATCAGCATTTGGCGTATCAATTCCAGTGATCTGCGGCAAACTCCAATTATTACTTGGCGTAGTAAGTGCAGGGGAGCGGTTTGTAAAGACAACTACCTCATAATCTTTATCTGGAATCTCAGTTAACTTATCTGCTGTTGATGCGCAAAGTGGGCATAGATCCTTTGGTGGTAAGAAAACTCTGTGTTGACGGTGAGATGCAACAGATACCCATTCATTTACTAATGGATCAAGACGCAGCTCTCCGATCCCAGGTTGTGCTTCATCTTTTCGCTTATCAGTAGCACTTCGGTCAACCTCTTTACTATCGTAGTAAGAGATTGTTCTGCCATCACAAAGTTTTAAATCACTTCGATTAATCCCACCTGGCAATACCTGCTTCATAAAGGGTAACTGTAGTGGAAAGGGATCAATTCTTTATTTGTTTAGCACAGCCATCAACTGGCTTCTTGGTGGCAGTTGGCTTAGGAGTTGGCTTAGATAGCTCTGGTCCTTGCACTACCGTGATAGATAGTGGTAATTCATTATCAGAATGTGTTTTAGATACATCAACATAATTTAATGTACCCGCGGTGACTCCAATTGGTAGACCCTCAATACTTAACTCCCACCTACCACTTGCTGCTCGAACTGCAGTTTGTTTCTTAGCTTTAATATTTGTATCAATTGGTCTAAATACAACTGTGCCGGTAACAACTGGGGTACCAATACTTCTAAACACCTCAACATTTACATCAACTGGCTCATTACTATCAGTACTTACTACCGATAAAATATTCATCTTTGTTGCCTCATTTACCGGCATTAGATCAGCTACCTCAGGTTTCCAACTGCCAAGTATTAAAGATAGAAAACTTTCTGGTGTTCCTCTAAAAACATTTAGATCAAGCCGGGCACTAGGCACACCATATTTTTTAGCAATTCCACATGATGAGTACTGCCAGATCTGCCACTGCGAGGAACAGTTTGCAGTGCTCCAAGAGTGGACGTAACAACCTATTGTTTTCTGGCCAGGTTGAGCAATTGGATCTGCTGGATTAATTCCATATTGAGCAAGCCAAAGTGGGTATTGCCGCAGCGCCTCACTTCTAACCATTGAGCTCTCTAGGAAGTTTGGGTAGGAGTAGATAAATGGTTTTCGACCAGTTTTTTCTTCAACTGTTTTAAGCCAGGTCTCAGCCCAGGTAGTAACTAAGGTGCGACCAATAGTTTTGATACAAACCCCTGATCGATTCTTTTTAACACAATTATTTTCTAGATCAAGTGCCACTGGAAGATCTCGTTCGTTATAACCACCAAGGGAGGCTAGCCGCCAAATAACTTTTTGTGCCTGCGCCTTAGCATCTCTTATTATGTAATCTGGATCTGTGCTATTTGGTAGATATGCATAGTGATACATGCCGGTATACAAACCAGCGGCTTGTGCAGCGTTGCGATCACCAATTAACCATTTCATAGTTTCAATATCAGCCGCCTCTTGCGCATCAGATCCCTTAATTAATACAAAGCGCATACCAGCATCAAACATCTGTTTAAAATCAATTGGTGCATCATTTGGATGTTGCCATCTACTTACATCAGAGCCATGAATACGCCCACCTGGGCCACCTGGTATTAGAAGTGAGTTAACATCGGTATAGGTTTTAGATAAATCAATTTTAAAATCAGCAGCCTTTGAAAGAAATTTCTTTGCACCAACGCTTACCACCGCTTGATACTTTCCCTCTGCTTTTATTGCTGTAGCAACTGTGGTAATTCGCCAAGATCCACTACTTGTTGAAGTAGTTTTATGGGGCGTAGCCTTCCAAACAGCGCCATCAAATGAATTAATTACAATACTTCGCTTACCAGCTGGCTTTACCTGTCCGTAAAAAGTAACTAATGCCTCACCAGCATTTGGCGTACTCTCAAC
>Ga0209355_1000149_pt1 | contig 41615 bp, 71 predicted proteins | sample LauGreSBDMM110SN_3_FD_187563 | JGI IMG/M metagenome (GOLD analysis project Ga0209355, IMG submission 187563) | Freshwater lake microbial communities from Lake Michigan, USA - Sp13.BD.MM110.SN (SPAdes) (version 2) | ecosystem: Environmental > Aquatic > Freshwater > Lake | place: Lake Michigan... | reverse complement strand
TTACTCATTTGTTATCTGTTTTTCTTCTTCCTCTTCTTCAAAAGGTTCATATATTTCCAATTGTTTTAAGAAATTTTCTACATCTTTTTTTGCATGAAAATAACCAGCACACCAATCTTGTGTTGCGTTTTTAGGGTAATCAGTAGCTTGCCCTAAGTAAGCGACGTAGTTGACAGACATACGTCGAACAAGATTTTCTCGAACAATTTTAAGCCTCATCCTGATTGCTCTCCACTGGGGTAATAATTTCAGAAGTTAAATCTTTTGCATCATAAGGAACTGTAGAAATGTGAAAAGTTCCGTTACCTAAATCACGGAAAAACAGTTCATCATTTTCCTTCCAATTCATGCGTTCCATGAGTTCATCAGGAAAGACAATAACACCTTCCTCACTAACCTCAAGAAAATAAGAAGGATTAGTCATTTTTAATACTTGCGTTGTTGAAATATTCTTGAACAACTTCAGCAAGCATAGTTTTTAATTCATTTTTGTTGACGTAAGTAGTAAAAGAAGTGTCTTCATCTTCAATGTTGTTTTGTTTTTTGTAAAACACATTAGCTGAATACATAAGATCTCCAGTCATGTCAAATAACTCTTTGCCAGAAACTTCTTGAAAAGCAAAACAACTTGCTTCAACCATGCGCATTAACGAACTGTAGTTAGTAACGTACTGCTGAAAACTTTCTGCATAGTTGGCAGAGTCATTAATGAAATACTGGTTAGGCATGGCAATGAAGGAGGGTGTGCACAGAATAATTCCTTTTACGGTAAACCGCAAGGGGGGTAGGGGACTTAATACTATTAAGTTTTGTTACGGCATGCATGTCTGCTTCTGCTTTACGCTCAGAAGCTTTTTCTCCTAGTGCTTTGGCCCAAATACGGAACAACTTAGTGTGCATCAGGAGCTGTTAACCGCTTACGCCTTTCATAAACAAAAGAATACCCCTGAACCAACTGCGCTGATACTGGGGCTAAACCTGAGTCAATAGTAAGTTCGTTGCGAACGCGATCTTTGTCAGGAAGATCTTCTTGTTTTACTTCAATAACTGCGTTATCTTTGATGCGTGTAACAGTTGTGGTCTTTCTCAAGCCAAACTCAGCACGTTCATCTTCATTCCAGTTATCAAAGTTATCCACCAAACGTGGTTTAACTTTCTTAATAGTTGCTTGATACTTAATACCTGTTGGCCTGCTATCAATCAAGTCTTGTTGATAAGCAAACTTAACAATAGAAATTATTTTGTCTCGATTCTTTTTCCAAGAATCAAGATTAGTTTTAACCTCTTCCATTTCATTCTGCAATGCTTCTATGTAAGCATCACACTTTTTAATCATGCCAATAACAGCATCAAATTTTGCCACCTGGCGGGAAGCCAAGTCACTAAGGTGTTGTTCAAGCGTTGCACGCTCATCTTCACCTGTGTCAGGCAAATCTTTAAGAAAACTGATGTGTTGGATTGATTCAGCAATTTGAATCAAGGATAGTTTGTCAGCCATTGTTAGTAAAAATAGCAGCGTTTTTGACAATAAAATTGTTAACTTTTTAAAACTCCAATAAAGGTGTTATAGATGATGTGTAATCTTCATCAGTTTTCTGAAATAAATTAATTTCAAAAAAATGATTGCTATAAACAACGTTTACAACAACTACAGTATGCCAACGAAACATTGAAATACTTAAACAAAGTTCAGGCAAAAATCCTTTTGGTTTATACAGATCGCTACAACTGTATGTACATGTGCAAACGTTGAAACGTTTCCAAGACATAAGTTCTAACAAAATTTCTAGACCAAAATCGTCCCATTTTTTGAGTCGAAATAATTTCATGGTGTGTACAAAAGGTTGATTAAAAAATTAAAAAGGTAAAGATGTCTGCACTCAACCTTTGCCTTGGCCGCGCATGGGCTTTTTGCGTTGGATAGCCCAAGAGCCGCGCTTACGTTTGCCCTGGCCCACAGACGTACGCTTAGGCGTGCTTTCGATATGAGCACTGCCGCTCAAAGATTTTTTAGTGGCCATTTAAAGAGGTGCAAGGGGTACAGGGGTAGTTTACCGCCAAACCCACTGGGGTCAAGCAGATAACAAAATTACTTGACACAAGGTCAATTGGCGTTAAAGTAAGCACTTACGCTTGGGATTAATGTCCAAGTTTGAAATTTTTGAAATTCCGTTTGAAGGAAACGCGTTTGAACAAACGCTGGAAGATCAGTTCTTGTTAACAAAAATTAAACGTGAGTTAGAAAACGTAACAGACATTGAAGTAATGAAGCAAGGCGCAATAAAACTCTTAGAGCTTGCAGTTATGCGCCAAGCATTTATTCGTGGCCTTGTAAATCGGTTGGGTGCTCTTGAAAGCAAGGCAATTCGTTCTGAACACGAAGACTAAAACGTTTACTTTTGCCTTTTATTTGCTGCATGATGTTCATGACAGCTCTTGAATACATCTTTGTACCTGTCGGAATTGAAAGCAACTCACCGGCTTTACGGTACAAATCATGGCGTGTGCCGTGACGTTCTAGTGCCCAGCCATAAGTTTTGAGTGCTTTTTTAAGATCAGTTTTAGCTCCACCCATAAGAAAAAAGGGGAGTTATAGCTCCCCTTATAAGGTTAAAAAAGGAGAGATAACTCCCTTTTTTGACTAAAGAGTAATTTCGCCTGTGTCAGCATCACGGGCACCAAGAAGAACTTTGCTGCTACCGCCTGCATTGACTGGAGGAAGCGTGAAATCAAGACCTTCTTTGATAGCGTGATAACCAATCTCTTTTTCACATTGCTGGAAGAAAGATTTGGCATAGATTTCAGGCGGGCAAGTTCCAAAAACATCTTCAATGAAGTCGATGTCTGCGTCAGCTTTAGGAAAGAAATCTCCAATAGTTTTGACGGTAGGGACAACCCAAGACTTCGGATAAGCAATCCAGCTTTTGTTCTCTTCTCCGTACAGCTGCGCACCAAATGTAGGAGTAAAGATTGCAGCTGCTGCTTGCTTGGGGTCAAACCCAACAGCACCTTTGATTTCCATTGCCTCTGCAAACACTGACTCCAGCTGCTCAACAAAAGCGCCATAAGCATCAGTAAAGAGATTAGAAGCTCCGCCGTGAATTGAAAGAAGAATAGGCTTCTTATGGGCAGGAGTTCCGTTCTCGTCTACAAGGAAAACAAGAATCAAACGACGACGCTTGTAAGGCGAAGGCTTGTTAGGGTTCGCTTCTTTCCAGTTGTCATAAAGATATGAATCACGGGGATAAAGCCCTTCAATTCCACCTTTTTCAGAGTTCTCAATAAAGGTTACATCTTTACGAAATCCGCAATGCAGTACGAGCATGCGCGGAGTTTTAAAGAAGATACCTTTGTTGCTATCACCGTTGTTGTAGGTGTGTTCATATTCTTCTGCTGAGGGGAATTGTGCAGCAGTACCATTCCACCCAATACGAGCAAGCACAGTGTCTTTAAGAAAGAGACCAGGCTTAGTTTTGTCATTAAGAATTTGGCAATTGCAGAAGTCACGAAGAACTCCTTGGTACTTTTCAGCGTTGAGATAACGAGAAAGAACAGACATTACATTTGGTGTTGAGGTTAGTGGCAGTTTAACGTCGTACCGGACGTGAACCCTTAGCTTAGGTCGCCAAGGTACCCAAAAAGAGCAGCAGCCTGTAAAGTTTACTTACAAGTTGCCGCTCTTATATAAGTAAAACTTATCAGAACGGGATGTTATCTAAATTAACAGAAGAAGGACAAGTCTCAACATTTGCCGAAACAAACGGAAGTGTCACAACTGGAGCTGTTGCCTCTACTTCTACCTTCTTAACACTTGTTTCAGAACTATTCTCTTGTTGATTTACAAGCTTTTTGTTCTTACCAAAAGCAGCATAAAGCCCTGCACGAACCCGCACCTGGTAGCTGCCGCGCATGTTACCGTCTTGCGCCTTCCACGTGTTGTAGCGTAAAATCCCCTCCACGCTTACCTGGCGACCAACGTGAAGCATTTTGTCCAAACGCCTGGCATCTTCACCCCAGCTCTCCATGCGGAAGCTGAGGCTGTCGTCCCAGTTGTGGTCAAGAACCACTTGGGCAGGAGCAGAGCACATTACAGTAAATGTAAACAAATCATCTTTTGTTTGATCTGGAATGTAACCAACACTACCAGAAATATTAACTTTGTTAATGCTCAAATTCTTGTCATTTACCAACACAAATTGTTGATTGGGAATGACATACATCTTGTAATCTTGTTTGTTTGGATACAAACGTCCGCCAAGCAAAATACGTGCACCAGGTTGAAAAACATCAAAGTTCTCACCGGCAGCTCGGTTTGGCACAACAAGAAGCGGCACGTCACTGCCCGATGAGCCTGTGTTGGGGACAACCATCTCCATAAAGCGGAGCCCATTGTCCATAAACCGCTCTCCTTTGTAGATGACGGTGCTTAAAAACGTGTTCATGACTGGTGTGGGGTTAGAAAGGATCGATCGTTTTGTACTCTACTCCAGCCTCGGCAAGGATCTTGCTGGCCAAAATAAAATTAGAAAGCCAACGGTCAGGGATTTGGTGTTTGGTACTTACATAAACGCAGTTGATGCCTGCATTAATAAGTACAGCAGCACAGCGAGAGCATGGATTCCAAGTAATGTAAGCAGAAGCTCCTTCAGTGCTGACACCGTGAAGCGCAGCAGTGGTAACAGCATTGATTTCAGCATGTACAGTAATCTCATACTTTTGTTCACGATCCATAAGTCGATCAAAACTGTCACTAATTCCTTTAGGAAATCCGTTGTAACCAGTTGAGATAACTTTTTTGTTTTTAACAAGGATGCAACCTACTTTGGTTGAGGGATCCTTGCTCCATGTAGCAACCTCATGAGCAAGCTTAATGAACCGCTCGTGCCACTTCTCTTCTTGTTCAGTCATTAGTGTAATGCGCTAAGCATTGGTAGAATAACAAAGATACAGCACTAAATAAAAGTGTACACTAAACCAGAACTGCGCGAGCAAATTAAAAATCGCGTCATGGCTGGATCCAAGGGCGGCCGACCAGGCCAATGGTCAGCACGTAAAGCGCAACTTGTTGCACAGGAATATGAAAAAGCCGGTGGCGGCTATAGCGGTAAGAAAACTGATAAACAAAAGTCTTTACAAAAATGGGGCAAAGAAAAATGGCAAACAAAAGATGAATATGAAAAAAGGTCTAAAGCAAAAGCTAAAGCCAAAGCCCACAAAGAATCAAAACAATGACAGCCGACAAAGCAATTCAACCTGGTTATACCAAAAGATATCTTCCAGAGAAAGCGTGGGCTTCTTTATCTAAAGAAGAAAGAGAAGAGACTGAGCGCAAAAAACGTGCAGGCAGTAGAGAAGGAAAACAATTTGTACCTAATACAGAGACAGCAAAAAAAGCTGGTAAAGCTGTCCGTGCTGCTAAACGTTACAAAAACAGGTAATTTTTTATGTGCACAGCGCTTGCTGAATGCACTATAGTAGGCGAGCGCTAACAATTTAAATGAGCTACTTAAATCACAACCTGCCAACATTTACTTGTTACATTCGCAACGAATTCCTATACAACCATAAGCAAGGGCACGGCGATGTAACGTTATGTGACGTACACTCCGTTGCCTCCCTGGAGAAACACGTTCCGTTGTTTGAAGTGTTCCTAGAAAATGGTGTCAACTGGACAAGGCGTCCTATCCATGCTCTTTGTTGGAAACCAGATGCGCCTAAGCCAGAACTAAATGATTGCATGTGGTGGGATTGTTTTTCTCCTTATGTTGACGTACAAGTTAGGGCACGGCTTTCAAATTTACGTGCACAACTGATTAACTCCAAGGGTGAGAAGAATAGCGGCATTTACATGTTTACCATTGACTGGTCTTGGGAATCTAAATCAACTCTTAACACCAATTTTAGTGAGACACCTGAACACAAGTGTGCACACTTCTTCCGGATGGATGACGGTAACTTCTACGCCTACCCCAACAACCGAATCATTTGGTACGATGATGCGTGGCTTAAGAACAGAATTGAAAAAAATCCTGGTTATGAAATTGATTTAACTGAGTACAGCGTTGAAAATTCACGCATGATAGAAACATCCGATCATTTTTTATATGAAACAACTACTGCTAATTAGTGAGTCTCCATCCAATTTGATCCGCCTTATCCAACGTACTGAATTTGGTAGGATGGAAAGAGAAAAAAGCATTGAGTAAAGTGCCAGAGCAGCAAGGGGCAATTCGTCAAAAAGTTGACAACTTTTTTACCGATTATTTACGCAATACAACTTCTGATCAAGAGATTCTTGATTTTTATGGCGAAGGAAATATTATTGGGCGCAAAGGAATAAATACCAACACAGTCGTTGATGACGCATTTAATGCAAATAAACTACCAGGGAATAGACCAACTGTTAAACGTGTAATTCCTCAATCTAATGAGCTATTTGGATTACCAGGAGAACAAGAATCAATTGTTAATATAAATAAAGCTGTTGATCCAAGGACTGGAAATCCTTGGCAAATGAAATTTGAGACACTGCCTTTTCCAACAGAAGGAACAGCTACAAGTTCTGCAACTCGGTTTTTAAAAGACTTTCGTGTTCCTACTGGAACAGCTATTGATTATGGTTTTGAGACTGCACCTAATGTTAAAGACGTTAACGCCATAGATAGTAAAGAGTTATTAAATGATCCAAGAAATTATCAAAATGCACGTGCTGCTTATTTAGCAGAAGATGCAGGCACACCTCTTTCAGAATCAGGTGCTTTAAGGGATTACGCAAAAGAACAACTTGAAGGGATAGAAAAAAGATCTTCTGCTGTAACCCGCCCAGGTGGACAAATAGTAACACCAACGCACTGGAGTTCACGTGGATTTAAGTTGCCTGAAAATTTAAAACAAGAAACACTTAATACTTTTAAAGAACAAATTTTACAAGCTGAAAAACCTTTTGGTTCCGTTTCACAATTAACTCCTGTAAGAGAAGATTTTAGAACACTTAGGCCAGGAGGCGATGTTGATTGGAGAGCCAATTTATACGAAAAAGCTGGTTTAGCTGGGCCAATGACAGAAGTGCATGTTGCTGGTGCTTATGGAGGATCTTCTGGTAATGTGCAAATGTTTACCAAAGGAAAAGAAAGATTACTTCCAATTCAACCATACACAGAATTTTATGGGGGTTCTACTGCATCAAAGCCAAGTGTATTAGGCACTGCTCCAGCGCCTGATTTTACACCATTTCAAAAAACTGTAGGTACCAGGAACTATTTAATTGGTAAGAACATTTTAGAAGGACGTGGGAACCTTGGAGCAGGTTTTAGAAGCGCTGTAAGTGTTGGTGCAGCAGACTTGGTACCTTCTCGTGAAGCAGTTCAAGACTTCTACGAAGGAAAACCTCTACAAGGATTTGGTCGCATGGCAGGTGATTTTGCTGGTGGAATTCCTACAGCACTTGCAACAGGCGCCGCTGTTGCAGCTGCACCTGCGTTAGCTCCTTTTGTTCCAGGAATTGCAGCTGGTCTTACTACGATTCGAATTGCAAATGCTGCTGATGAAGCATCTCGCAGACAGACTGGAGAAGGACTCATCTCAAAATTTAGGCAAACCTTAGGTACGGCTCCTAGAACAGGATATGCAAATCCTGATTTTAAAACCACAACGCAAACAACAACAACGCCTCAAGTTACAGCTCTGAGTCCACAACAAAGAAAAACAATGAAACAGCGTCAAAACCGGAATGAACTTGAAAAACGAGTCGACTTATTCAAAGAACGTTTCAATCCAAGTCGTGGTGAGTTTGGATTCTCTGAGTTAATTCTTGGTCGTTAATGCGTTTCCATCCAGTTTTGTCCTACCCTGGCTTCGCCAGTCATTGGACACTTTAAATTAAAATATTCACCAGCTTTACGGAACGAATCAATAGCTAAATTTTTGTAAAGATTGACATACTCAGGTCGAACTAATGCCTGCACTTCGTCATGTACGTGTGCAACAAAGCCGTAATCTTTACCAAACTCTAAACCCCTGGAGGTCATATCATTATAGAGAATTGTAGTAGCTTTTTTAACTGTGATAGCGCCAGTAGATTGTAACAACTGATTCAAAGCTGAATGCAATGAGCGGATTGGTAAGCGCCGACCATCAATGCCTAGCAAATAACCACGTTGTTCAACGCGTTTTGCAATTGCATCTTTAAGTTGTTTGATTGCAGGCAAGTTTGAATAAAATGTGTCAATAGTTTTCTTGCCTAATCTATACTGTTGGTCTTCATTTTTGTCAGGAGCTATAATTGAACCAGTCTTTTTAGCTCCACCTCCGTACAAAATACAATAAATTAAACGTTTACTTAGATCTCTTGTTGTTTTATCTATAGGGCTATCAGCACTATGAATACCGAACAAACAAGCATTATGGAAATGAACATCCCTGTCAGGGTTACTAACAAGTTGTGCATACTCTCCTCCATCAAAGTGCGCGAGCATTGCTCCAAGCGCCCTGAGCTCAAGTCCTGATGCGTCGGCGCCAACTAATTGCCACCCTTCAGGGGCATAAAACAAAGCGCGGCACTCAGCCCCATAAGCGTGACCGACGCTAGGTACCTGCGCCATGTTGGGCCTTTTGTGAGCGCATCGCCCAGAAACGCAAGCATTAGTAACGATTTCTCCGTGAATGCGTCCATCTTTATAGATTTGACAGTGTTTAAGCCAAGCTTCCTTGCCATCTGATAGTTGTCCAAGACGTTTGTTTAACAGTTGATACCGCGCTAAGATCTTAGCCTCAGGATACTTAGCCCCTAACGCTTCAAGCACGTCATCATCTACCTGAGGATTCCCTTTATCCGTGGAGTTAAACGTAATTTCAGGATAAAGAGCCGTGAGGCGCTCTGCTGTTTGCTGGCGGGAAGCAGGATTAAAGATTGTGACTTTATTTTTGAGAGGTTTTCCTGTTTTAAGAGAAGTGCGCTTCTCAATAACAGTAGGAAATACTTCTTGAAGCTGATCGTTAATCTCAGATCGTTCAGCTTTAAGTGTATTAACTAATGCAAAAGCTGCTTTCTCATTAAAAGGAAATCCAAATTGTTCTTGTTTTGCCATCACAATAGCAAATTCGTGCTCTAAATCAAGAGAACGTGAATCAGCTTCTTGAGATAACATATAACGATACAAAACGTCGGATACCGCAACGTCTTGTTCACAGTAAATTTGCATTTCAGGCGTCCACTGCGCCCAAGGATTTACAGTTTTGTCTTCTTTCTTGGTATTTTCAGTGAATTTAATTTTAGCGACGCCTAACCGCTCACCCCAGGCAGCCAAAGAATGGCGACCAATGTACTTTGACTCAATGTGCGACCACTTTGCGCGGTCTACAGGTTCTAATTCAGGCCAAAAAAGCCTACTGGAGACAAGCGTGTCATAAAATTGACAAGTAGATTTTAACTTAAGGCTTGGATAAAGTTTTGCAAGTGCGGGAATATCGTACTTAAGAATGTTATGCCCAATCAAAAGATCTGCTTCGCTGATATAATCTAAAGCAGTTTCAATAGAAGGATAACCTAAATGATTTGCACAACTAATTACAGTATTGTCCTCAATATTCTTGAGTACAATACAATGCAATTTAGTTATAGTTGATAGTAATCCATCAGACTCAACGTCAAAGATATACTTTGCCATTAGTAAAATTTGTTATACAATCGGGCAATGTTTTTGGGTTGCAGGTTTTTAGCAACATTGGAATAATCTGATGTAGCTGCAACAAGTTTTAACACGTTGTACGCTTCTGTCAAATCGTAAACGCATAAAGCTTTGTTTAGTACAGCTGTATTATCAACTGGCATCAGTTCAAAGCTTTGCTTGTTGCTGGTAAAGCATAGCACTGAGTCCAGATCATCGGTGCAAAGGACGTAACCGCTGTGCATGGCTCAGTCCTCAAGCGCTTCGCGGTTAGGAATGGCCCGCATGAGGAAAAGGTCCAAAGCAATGTGGATCAAGAGAGGAGCCATCTTGAACGCTGCTGGAGGCAAGCCACCAAACAAAGCACTTAGCTTTTCGCTAAGGTCACCGCGATGAAGGATCTCAAACTCAATCGAGAACATTTGAGCTACACTAAGGATGAAATCATCCAAAGAATCGTCTGGGTGCTTTAGTTGTTCAACAATCTCCCAGAGTTCGTCGTCCTTTTGGATCAACATCATTAACTCTTCCATCAGTGACGTACCGTGTTAGCCGCCACAATAGAACGTCTACATTCACGGTTAACGGTCAACTGTGTAAAATTTTTTTAGAGCCTATTAGAGAGTACAGGCCTGGGTTTTGGATTTGGAACGTAGGATTTGCGGTAGGCAAGTCACGTCGCCAACTAAACGACTGGTATTGGCGACGCAATAACAAACGTCGACGATCCCTGGAAAACAAACTTGTTGGCAAATCTGGAATAAAAGCAATTGCCAAAGGATTTCAAGAAGTTCTTAAATTGCGTTGGTTTGTTGAACCAGGTGACGTAATACAACTTGATTGCACATCAGGTGATCCAGATCGGCAGTTTTATGCATGGAGCAGATGGCACAAATATCATCCAGAATGGGCAATTAATCGTGATGAGCGGAAGTTTTTTTGGTATCGTCCGCCTTATCCCGAAGATCCTATTCGAGAACAGTATTGGATTCGTCCTGTACTTCCCGAGAATTTACTTGCAAATACATCTGGGCAGAACTATTATTCATCTTTTCGTATTCTTCCAAAATCTCCATGTACTGCTCTATCGATGGAGCAAACGCTTGATCTATTAAGCCAGGCTCTACATAATCAATAAGGATATCTACAATTTCCCACACTGCTTCATTTGATTCTTTTGTAACGTCCTTAAGCAGTGCTTTGCAAGTTTGGGCAAGCCAAGCGTTTGGATTTTTTTTAGGATTTACGTAAGTCATTTTGTTAACAAAAAGATACAAGTAATGCTGACCACAACAAGCGGTACAGCACGAAAACATTTTGCCGTAGCGCGAAACCAAAGCAAAGAAATAGGTGGAATCATGTTAAGATTTCTTTGGTCGGAAGAAGAACAACGTCACGGCCGTATTACCGGGGTGTCTCAGTTTTTGTTGTTTCCTGAGACATGTAAGCGAAGGGTTGTACCATTGATCACGGTGCAACCCCGCCCCACTTTAAATACAGAATTTTTAAGAGTGTGAGTGTTCCGCAATAGGAACTTAACCAGGTGCGGCCTGGAACTCACACTCTTCGTAAATACAGACGTACCAATTGGGCCTGAACCAAAAGGTACGCCAACCAGTGGCCACTGGGGTCTGCAGAACCAACGAAATTTTAACACATATTTTTGCTAAAACTCTTTAAACAATTTTAAGTTCTTCTTCTAGTTTGTCAATGTATTCTTGTTCACGTTTTTCACGTGCAATTGTAAGATTTACAAGACTATCCTTTGCTTCAATAAAAGAAGTTGTAATAGTTAAAGGCGCTCTTAATACAGGCTTACCTTTATGCACTGGCGACCAACCTATAGCATAATTAGGTACAACAACTTCAACAGTAAACCAAACATGGTGGCATGCACAACATTTACGTTTACGTACAATTTGATCATCTAAAGCTTGTGTTACTACTACTGTGCGGTGTGTAACCCACTTACATTCAGGACAGTTCATGCAGGAGGTTGTGCAAGGTTTGCGTTGGCAGTAAGCAGAGCATAAACACAGCCCATAATCTCATGTAAATCTTCTTGAGAAAGGTTCTCAATAACGATGTTATGAGATTGCATTCTGAGCATCAGGGAAGCAAGCCCTTTTTGATCGTAGTAACCTGAACAGTGAATAAAAGTTTGATTAGTCATTAACAGTTCCAAAGAGCATTCAGCTTATCATCCTTGGTGAACAGTTCTACGTCATACTCAGGACGATTGATCTACTTTTTAAAGTTTAAGATCGCAACCAGGTAATCTAAAAGATCGCATTGCGGCTGCAACTTTATACAAAGCCGATTCAATTGCTTCAGGATCAAACTGTAGTGCTTTCATATAAGAAACAAAAGCACTAACTAAAACAACTGGCTCAGTACCTCTGGTACTTATTTGAATAGTAATGTCTTCATTTATATAAGCAAAACAATGATCCTCAAGAGGAATAGTTATTTGAATTAATTCTGTAACTTCTTCAGAAGGGTTCATTGCTGAGCTCCGGTGCAGTGCCGTATTGACTAGGTAATTCTGGCAGACCACCACCAGATGTCACATTCCAAGAGTCAGTTCCTTCATCGGCTGTGCGGCCACCCCACAATAGAGCCACATTATCCGATGCAGCTACGTAACCTGAACAGTGAATAAAAGTTTGATCAGTCATTTAATTAACATTGAAAATAAAGAAGCAACAAGAAACCAAGGCCAAAATAAACTTACAATCAAAAGCCCAAACCAATCTGTTTTATTAGTAATAGAGTAAGCAGCAATAGCCATACAAGAAGCAAAGAACGAATAAACTAAAATAAATTCAATCATTTGAATGCAGCCTCTCCAATAGTAGGGAATTGTTCAATGAAAATTTGTTTGCAGTCTTCTGCAATTAACCGATGCTCTAGCTGTGTTTCTTTTGATGCACGCACATTGATATAATGTATCCACGACCGTAGGTTGCCGTGCATATATAAAGTAGTTTGTGTACTAAGTGGGAGAATGCGACGTGCACATTCTTTGGCTACACCATTGTCAAGCATGTCTTGATAAAGTTCGCTAGCTTGCATGTATAACGTCATAATTTCTTCGGTTAAAACAGCTACTGTACCTAAATCAAGATCATTTGTACTATTTTGTCTATTCTTTAAATCCTGTTTACGCAATTTTGGAATAGTAAGTTCATGTACCTGGGCATACCTAGTACTAAACTCTTGGAAACTAAATGAACGATGACGTAATATCTGTGCAGAAATATCACGTTCAGTGTCAATCTTTACACAAAAGCTACACATTTCAAAGGGGCTCCAGTGCTGGTGATCAATTAGATACCGCAAAAGTTTTGGTGCTGTTGCTGTGTTGTTTTCATTGTCTGGGTTAGATACCCTAGCCATTTTTGTTATTAAAGCTTCTGCATTTGGCGTGCAGTGAACAAGTTCAACAGTCATAGTTTTTTTGGTTCATTGTCTTTTCCGTCGCAATCGTCGGGGGTGGGGTCTGTCATCGCTCTGCCTCCTGCTCAAGGCGCATGGCCCAGCCACTTGCAGGGGTGCCCTGCTCTCGCAGCCACTTCGCCACCTCAAGTATGGCGGCGCGGCTTTCATTCCATTGATGATCGTCTTCGTCATACAGGGCGATGTCAATAGCAAGCTTCACCCGCTCCATCAATCCCCCCGCCACTGGCGCAGGTTCCGCCACCTCCTGGCTGCGGGCCTGCCTAGCACGTTCAGCCATCAACGCATCCACCATGCTAATGACATCATCAAGAGAGGCACTGTGATAGTCAGGGTGCATGTCACGGGCTTTTTTCGCAGACTCAGGGGTGTCTGCTTTTGCAACAACCCCACAAGCAGCTAGGCGAATCCGTTCGCGCTCTAGTTCTGCCCTAAGTTCTGCTACCTCCCGGCTGCGGGCCGCCTCGTGGGCTACGCCTTTGTTGATGTTTTCAATATGGTTAGCCTGAGTGTCTTTTTCTTTTTCTTCTTTTTCTTCATCCATAAGTAAAACTTCCATTACACAGGTAAGTAATTCTTCAACAAAATCTTCTTGATGCATCTTTTTTAATGCGCTAAGTTGAACTAACTTCCAATGAGTGTCTTCATTAAACTCAAGATCGTAACGAAACATTTTTGTCATGGGTTTTTTGTTATCAGGTAATTCTGTAACCTTGAGATCAGCAAACAATTCTTTGTTTGTTGAAAATTTCCAATCAAATTGTTTAATCATTAGTAAGAAATCTTCACACGAGCAACACCATTGAGAGGAACACCTAATCGATAAGCTGCTCCTGCAGATAAATCAATAGAGTTGCAATCACATCTGTCTCTAATAGGAACAACCAATGTACGATTACCGTTTTTAACGGTTACCCTGGTGTTACACGGAAGAAAAGGATGGGCTGCTGAAATTTCCCAATGACGATAGGTGCCCCCACAATAATCTGGTCGATTACTATACCAAGGATCGTAAACAGTTGCTGTAACTGTGCGTGCATAAGCTGCAGTGCTGTTAAAAATAGCTGCCAAAAATCCAAGAAAATAGAAACGTTTCATTTAACCTCAGCATTAACAGCAGCATCTTCGCTTGTAACCCAACGAATTATTTTTTCAATGAGATCTTCTGAAGTCATTGAAAGCAAGTAATTGTATTCAGGATTTTTATTTTCATCCCACTCAAATTGCATTTGACGTGTCTCTTCGTCGTAAGTACACACCAAAGAACTTTGTTCTGTAACTTCGTATTCAGAAATTAATGTTGAAAGTTCAGAATCATTAGCAGTGTCAACAGGAAGTTCAGACATGAGTTTGTTGTTGAAGGTTGTTTGCATTTGATACCCAATTGCGTGCGGTACCTTTGTTTACTTTGAATTTGATTGCAATTTCTTCATAAGAAGCACCGTTGTGACGAGATTTAACTACTTCTTTGATTAAACGTTTTTTGCTAATAACACGAAGAGTGCTATTAAATGTCAAAGAAGAACTGTTATCTTGAGTTACAACAGAATCATTAACTTTTGCTGGTTGTACAAAATTGAAAGGAGGACCACCTAAATAAATATTCCTAGCGCCAGGGTGTTTCAAAGTAAGCAAATCAACTGCTTCTACTAAGTTTTTAGCTGCAACAAAAGTTTCTTTTGGTTTGCCATCACCAAAAGAAACAACAGCTTTGTAAGTTTTTAAGTTCATTTTTTAATGTGCTTCCAGCTAAGGCCTTCATGAATATTTTTGATCGCCCAGGGGCTAACATAAAATGCTTTTGCAATGTCTTTGTACATTGCAGTTACAGATTTATATGTTGCTACAAAATCAGGGTCATCTAAAAATGACCAAATAGCTTTGACTGACTCATCATTTAACTTGGCCATGCCGTTAGCAATGCCTACACTTTTAGGAATGCCAAGCAGCGGGCTAACTGTCGTGCGTTTTGCAGCTTTAACTTTTGTTACAACTGAAACAGGCACAATGCTCTGGATAGGAGCTGTAATCATGATCCGTTCTGACCCACGCTTGGCCGTCAAGACCAGCATATTGTTCTGAACATCGATGACAGGATGGTCTTCCTCAGAAATTGCTAAGGTCTGAACAGACTGAAAATTAAAGGAGGTCATTGGTTTTTGTGGTGTGTGCGTACGGGTTGCCCCCGATTGCTTGCAAATTTTAGCAGAAATCGGGTACAGTGCAAGAGGGGCATCGCCCCGGTTTGTGTGTGTACAAAGTGTGCGGGCTGGGCGTGGTACCCCGGCCCTCTTTCCTTTGCACAAAACCATGAACTTTTTCTATGGCTTTTTTACTATTAGTTTGGTAGTACTTATGTATTAGTTATATGTTTAGTAGTCTTTATATATAGTATATACTCTTACCTGGCGGCGGCTTTGTAGTAAAGGCGCATAATCTTGTTACTTTTTAGTTGTTTGTAAATAAATTACTAACCAGCCAATTAAATAACCAAGAATAAATGCAGAAATCATAGCTGCACTCAAGATAATTAAGACATGCTGTCAATAATGAGAAACTTTTTAATATCTTTGTCTGAAGCTTTGATTAGGTTTTCAATGGTTTTCAATTTTTTTTCAGCATTTAAGGCACGTTCGCTCCAGTAAACTAGGTGTCTGTTGGTTTTGTTTAGCTCTGATTCCAGAGCAGTTTGGAATAGGGTAGAAGGACTGATGTCTAGTCCAGATTCTTTCCACCTGGTGTGAAGCGAGTCAGGAACACTGCAACTAACAACAATAGCCATGCATAAAAAAACGTGCTACCCATAAGATAGCACGACCTTTTTAGTTTGTTTATGGTTGTCAGTGCTCAACAAAAGTGGGTTCAATTGTTGAAGTTGTTTGGACTAGAGGAATGGGTTCTGCGACTGCAATGCCACTTGTGATGGCTCGCATAGCGTTGGAGAACTCCTCTGCATCATCCATGGTTTGGAAGGCTGGAGCGAACGTGCCTGCTTCTTGGTGATGGAGCATGACGATCCAGGCAGTAATAGGAAGCTTCATGTAAGGAGTGTTGACCTGGAGTAGCGTAGCACAGCACTTCGCAAGTAAAGTAACAAAACTTTACATTGCTTCAGACAAGCATAAAAGGGCCGGACTTGTAAAAAGCTTCGGGGTTATCACGAACAGCTTGGTCAGCTTCTTCATGAGTTGTCACTTTAATTACTTCGCTGCGACCGTTTACAGCTTTGCTGAGGATTGCCCAGGACATCTGGGGGTTTTTGATTTTTGCAACGATTTCCACGATTTTTTTCTTGTCGTACTTCATTATGCAAGGCATAAATCTGTCCAGGTACAAGGCACTGTATCGTAAAAATCCATTGCAATGACTTGGTTTTGCTTTGGAATCCTAGCAGGGCGGTTAGGCCCCACTAGGTTAAGTTTTCTTACAGGTTCAAGTATTAAGCAAAGTTAAACGCAAGTTCTAATTTACGAAGAAATTTAGGAGTGCGTTCAACTAGCTTAGCAATTTGAGTTGGTCTAAGCACTGAAAATGTACGTGCTTTAAACGCATTTTCAAGTGACAAGATCAACAGGGCATAAGAACTCACCTCATAAATAAGAGTGACAACTTTTTTGACTTTGAAGAAAATCTTCCAGAATTGACTGGAACGCTTGACGTTTGACACTTGTTTGTAGGTACAAAAAACCAGGCAAAGCACAGTCAATTAACAGCTTGAAGTGATCTTTAGATCTGTTGGGGCTGTTAGACGGTGCGCTTTACCTGGAGGTGATCAGGGCTTAAAAGTTGTTGAACCTGTTGGAATTGTTTAGTTGATCAAGTTGACGACTAATTTTGTCAAGTTGAAAAGGAACTGTATCTATGGATTGGACGCCAGGTCCCATCTTGAAGTTTTGTAGGAGCTGCATGTTAATTAGCTGATCTGACATCCATGTAGGCAGGATAGGAGGGATGTTCATTTTGTTAATGCGTAGGACAAGCTGCGGGCTTACACGTTTTACGGATGCCGCAGATTTTCATTTTCTTGACTTTAAAGAAAATGCTGAAAATTGTAGATGCTGACAGGCTTTTATGTATTAATCAGTTTCAGCATCTTGTTGTTCACGCCAAAGCAAAGGATCTTCTTCAATGTATTCACGTTCAGTAAATTGTTCTTGAAGACGAACAAAGAAATCTTCTGCAGTTTCAAGAAAGCCTTCGTCTTCTCCTGCAATTTCAGAAGTAAACGCTCTGTTCTCTAGCAACTCAGTGATGTGATCAAGGATTGCTTGGAGTTCAAATGAAGCTGCACTTACTGTTGGTTCGTTAAGAGGGCGCATAATTTTTAAGCTGAGCGTTTTGATTATACCCCTCATTGGCTCATTGATCCAGTTCTTTCAAGTAATTAGCAATTTTTTGATCAAGTTGTAAAAGTTTTTGAATTTTATCTAATTCTTTGTTGATTGTTCCTACTTGTGCACTGTCATGATCTTGGTTAGTCATCATGAAGCGTTCACCTGTAGGCGAAATAAAACCGCCAACAAAACCAGCGCCGCAGTTATCTGCTGCTTCTTTCATCCTGGCGACAAGCTGCATGGCTTCTAGTTGCTCCATGCTGTAGCTGTTTTGTTTTGCCAAGTCTTTGCATTCGTTGTTTTCGGTCCAGTCGATGTTGTTCATGGGTTTTTGGTTTTGTGGTTTTTGTTTATGGAAGAGACGCTTTAAGAAACTTAACATGATGTCATGAGCAGTGAGATGCAGCGACAGTTTTCTTGCCACCGTGGGCTGGAAACACCACAATACACTGGCGATTGGGGTTTGCACAAAGAGGTTTACTTTTGTGACCACCACAAGTTTGGCATGTAACTGTTGAGTTTTCTAACGTTGCAGGGCACTGAACAAAGCGCACGTTGTTGTGCTTGAAAGTTCTAGGCCCCCCTGGAGGTTGAACCACTGTGACAAGTAAACCCTCTTGATATCTTTGTACTGCTGTAGCCAATGATTCGGTTGAAACATTGATTACAAATTTGTGGTTTTCTTCAGCATCAAAGATTGATTGTTTGTTTCTTGCGCCAATAATGCCGTCAAGTGGATAGTGTGTGTAGGTCCAAGCTGCATACAGATGTTTTGCAGCTTTTGCAAGTTCTTCTAAGTAAGGGTAGTAAATGAGGTCAACATTTTCTGGGTCAGGCCACAAGTCACCAGCAACATTGTGGCGGAACATCTGGTTAGCAGGCAAAGCAAACACCTGGCGGATAAACTCAAGTGGAGGTTTACCTGCTTTACCTTTTGTTACATTGTCCCAATGCATGCGGGTGTAATAACCCGCTTCGGCATAGCAGCCTTGGTCACCGTGTAAAGGACAACCATCTGGACAACTGTTACGCGAGGTAGTAGAGACTGCAATAGCTCCAGTTTTGCTGTTCTTGGATGGGACTGTTAGAGCGCTGTGCATTGTGATCATTTGATGGTGCTCCGAACTTCCAAAGCTTGTTTAAAAGCCTCAGAATAAGTAACTTCCTCTACGGCTGTTAGTATTCTGTTGCTTGTACCTTTGATTTGCCGGACGTTTAGTACACCGTGTTCAAGGGTTAGTTGAATTGTAAAGTGTGGTTTGTTGTCATACATGCACAGCACAATGAATGATTTATGTTTCTTAACTTCTTCTGCGTAGCCACTGGCGCCTATACAATTACGAGCTGCTTGGCCCCACTGAGAGAGTTGATGGGTATCTTTGGGTTGAAAGAAGGTCCATTTTGTATCTTGATGCTGAACTTTGATTGGTTCAGGAAAAAGATCTTGCGGTAAATCGACTAATGGGTTAGTAATTTTCCAAGCTTCAGCTTGTATGTGATCATGAAATTCGTCAATTCTCCACCGGTTAGGCGGCGTTAGTTCTACTTTGCGTTTTAATATGATGTTTATCATTTGAAGTGTGTCACTTAGTTCAGAAAAACTGCGATCAAATCGAGCTATAGAGTTATCAACTCTAGTAAGTTCTTTATCGTAGTATTTTTGCAGCAAGTTAAACATAGAAGCAACCGGCATGTTATTTTTTAACCAGTGTTTTGTAATATCTTCAGTGCTCATTCTCCATCCTGTAAAGCCAATGTTAGTTAAAACTTCACTATAAGTTTGATAATAATCAACAGGCACATCTTTATCCCAGATAGAAATAATCCAAGCAATTCCTGAACAATATTGAATTAACTTTTCTATAGGTTTGCCAATAGTACGGCGGCATGTGTTTTCTGAATCATTTGCATTTTTTATAAGATCATTTAAAGCTGATTTAATTAACGCTTGAAAGAAAGGTTTGTCAATTATTTGATGAGCAAGCGTACAACTGTACTTTAAAATTGTTGTAATATCTGCTGTAGTGGGAACCCATTCTATACGTTTAGTTGCAGAAACAGGATAATCATTAAACAACATTTTAGTTAAACTGGAATCTAAATATATTGAAGAATTTGCGTTTAGGTTGTCATAGTAGTTATTTTCATCTTTGCTTACGCGTGCAAAAATGTTTGACACGTCTTTCCACATAGGAACTGTTGTTCTAAGCGCGTCTTGAAATTTGTTAATTGCTTCATTTTTGATGCCTTGACCAAGCTTTGTATAGCTTACTGTGCTGTGTGGATTGATAAGATTTGTTGAATAAGTAGAAACTGTATTAACGGTTACAATTTCACTGTGTGTGTAAAATTTTGTGCGTCCATACTGTTTAATAGTCATGTTAGATATGTCAATTGAAGGAATATTTTCATTATTTCGTGAAGCTTTGTAAATTCTTGAAAAACGGTGCACATTCTTTTCTGCAATAGCATAAGCACAGCCAAAGATATAAGAAGCATCTTCTGTTGGCGGTAACCATAAAGCAACCCAAGTGCTTTTGGTGTAGTAAAGAACGGCTTTAAGCTCAGGTTCGGTCTCAAGTTCCGCAGTCACTTGATTGTAAAAAATAAAATACTTATCAGGTGCTTGAGCACTGTTAATATTGTTGACTGCATGTTGTAGTTCAACAGCAGAAACAATGTCTGTAGGAATCAAATCATTAATGTTGCCAATTGGATAAGGATTTGATTTCTTTTTGGGTTGTTCAAGTTGTTCAGATTTTTGCGCTTTGATAAGACGTTTTAGTGCTGGGTCATATGCCAGCAATTGGTTTTGCAGTTCAGTTGGTAGTTGGAAATGCATGGTGTTGGTTTGTGTGGTGTGTTGAGGTTGATGAAGCTTAGCAAGGAATGAAGTTGCTATCAACTCCAGTCAATTGTGCAATTGTCACAAGCCCGCATTCAGCTAAACTTTCTGGGCTTCCAAAATCTTCTGGCTCATAATCGTCTGTTTGGTTTTCGACAACTTCACAGCCGATGTCTTCCAGTTGATTTACTACGTTGTTCCAGTTTGTTCCTGGAACGTGAACGTGGGCGTAGTGGCCGGTGGCGTCAGCAATGAGAGCAACGTAATGAGTCATAATGTTGTGTTCTCCGTTAACTTGAATCCAGTTAACGTAATCATTGGTTGTTGTCATAATTAATCAAAAGAATCTATTTGTGTAAGCACAAACATTAAACGAAATCGAGGAGAAGGATCTTCTTTTGTTGGTGGCCAATAGCGCGCTTCTAATCCACCACTGGCGACAGTTCCGTTTTCAACACAATCAAGTGTTGAGTAAAGAAGATGACGAGCATGCGCTTTAAGTCTTGCAATAGTTGGAACTTTCATCTCTTTTGGAGAATTAGGAACAATCCAACCCCAATCACAATGAGTCATTGCAAGATGAACTTTTTCAAAGTTGAAGTTTTCAATGAGGTCATCAATTACTTCAATGTGTTCAGCTGATGGTAATGTCATGAGTGAGCCTCTTGATGTTCTTTCCAGGCTGCAGAATGCATTTCATCTGCAGTTACTGGTGTGGGATCCATGTCTGCATCACTTGGTTCCCAATCAAGGAACTCCGTCAAGCAATCAATGAGTTCATCAAGACAAGTGTCTAACCCTGGAGTGGAATCCATAAGGTGTCGCCTGTCTTCACGATCGCGCATTTCGCGCAATTCTTTTCTGATTAACTCCAGTTTGATTGTGTCACTGGGGTTGAACTTAGTTGTGCTGTGGAAAGCAAGAGAGTGAGTCATGAGTTCGGTAATTAATTTGCGAATTTAAAGTGTGGAATCTGTAGTTGGATACATTTCCATAGCTTCATCAATAAGATCATCTAAATTCTCTACTCCAGAAAATCTGGAGCCATTTACATCAAGATCATGTGTAGGCCAATATTTCCTACCGGTTTCAGTGTTAATCCACCAGGCATGAGTGGTGCCCAATCTCATATTTGTTTGAGCTTTGATCCATTGATAACGAAAAGCGTCTTGTTCAATAGTCATGAGATCAGTTCTTTACAAGTTCGTAATCAATTACTTCTTCAGGAAGCTCAGCAACCATTGCAAGATACTTGTCAATGGCAGGAAGAACCTCATCCTCAAGAAGTTCAATCTCCTTGGAGTGAATGTTTTTGGCAGTGCGCAACGTGTGCTCAATTCTGCCTTTGACAACGTAGAGAATGCAGGCTGGTTGGTCTGCAAACTCTATATAGAGATTAGGCATGGTGGTTGTGGTGTAGAAGTGGGTTAGTAATCAGAAACGGTAATAGGTTCCCAACTGAGGTGCATTTCAGAAAGGAACTCAATTAGTTCTTTCTCATCAGTTGGAAGAACTTCACCTTCATTGAGCCAAAAAGATGTTTTGCAAAGTCCTGGGCCATATTCCTCAGGACTTTCCATTGTTTGCCGGTGTGTAACTCTGGCATCTTCTAGCACTGCGGTAACAGTGGTTAGTGTTTCAAAGTCCGGGTCATCTTTGATGATGCAAGAAAGATCTTCTTTGGTGACGCTTTCAATGGAAATGATTGGCATTGGTGTGGTTGTAATGACGTTAAGTAAAGAACTATCTTTAATGCTTTATTTCTGTTAAAATTAAAAGAAATAAGGCAACAACATGAGATTTGCAGGCGACGCTTTTGGTAACCTAGCCCAACAGACTGCCACTGGCGGTAATTTTATTGACACATCAGCTTTAGCACAACGTTATGGTGATCAAGCTGGATTATTTGGCAAAATTGCGGGGCGTGCTAAAACTTTTAGTGAAGTTGTAACCGGAAATCTTCCAGGAGCTGGCGCACTTGGTGGCAAAGATATAACTAATCAATGGGCAATGCACGCTATTGAAGCTGGCGGATCTAAACTACCGCTTGTTGGTGCAGCGTGGTTGGGCATCAATGCGGGTGCGGTGGGCGATGGTACTTTAGATGCCGCACGTCGCAAAGGGTTAATTCGTTAACAGTTTTAAATGTGTTTACTTATGGTTGCATAATAAACTTGGCATTAATGTGGTTGTAATGACGGTAAATAAAGAACTATCTCTAAGGATGTTGTTAAGAGTTAGATTGAAGAAAACGTTGAACGCTTTGCAATGTTGCAGGATCCCCTAAATTTCTAATTGGTATCTTATAAGCTTGCGCCATTCTTAGTGCTTGTCCTGTGCCGCCAGTAATTTGTCCGTCAGAAGTATAAGCAACAACCATTTTGGCCGGTTGATTCATAGTTTGACCTAACACTTGCATAGCATTTCTTGCCATTAAGTTGCGGGCATATTCTCCTAATTTACTTGGAGCTGGATGAAATTGATTTACTGTTGCAACTGCTTGCTGCCAATGAGGCAGTGTTGTTGCGTCAATAAATCCACTTTCTCCAGCTACTTTGGAATTAAAACTACGTCCTGGAAGATAAATTTGACGGTTAGCAGGATTGCTGATACCAAGCTCAAATGCGGTATCGGCCCCAGCAGCTCCTCCAGAACGTAAAATGTAACCCATACTTTCTAATTTAGAAGCTAATTGAGTCATTAAGTTTAATATTTGAGGCGGCGTATTGCGAGCCCCAATTCCTGCGTATTCCATAAAAAGTTTTTAACTTGTAGGATTATTTTAAACTAAACCGAGAATCCTTAACCAGGAGTCCGAATGGTCGTGTTCAACGTCGTCGCCCGCTGGCGTCGGACAGGTTGAGTCAAAAGTCCATTCTTCGATGTCCTCAAGGGTCGGGACATCATACCATCCGGTGAGGTCTTCGGATTCTTGAGTGCTGTAGTTACGTCCTGCTGGGATCCAGAAGCAACGGAGCACCCCTTGCTTGCTACGGCGGACGTTGCCCGTGCTGGGGATGCTGCCTTTCGGGGCGTCTTGGAAGTCTGCATCGATTGGGAATTGCTCACCGCCTTCTTGCTCTCCGACTGGGGTGTAACCGAGCGCAGAGGCAATAAGGATTTGTTCGGATTGAAGAGCCACTTTAAAATCTCCAGGGTGAATTGAAAGAAGAGAATGGAAAGGGTGTACACAATAGCAATCATGACGAACATAACGTCATCATTGTTTTGTTGTGTTTGAGTAGTTTTCATGGTTAATCAGAGAGTAGATAAGTGTAACGTTCGTTGTAGTGACTGCAGGCATTTACTTCTGCATCACTTAATTCAGGCGTATATCCTATCCATTCTTCTGGATTAGATTCACGCATGGCTTCTTGCTGGTCTGCAAAAGTATCTGCCATGGCATCAAGCAAATCAGCATTGCGTTGTTCGTCAATAAAGCCGGGATCGCGCATGATGTTTGGTTGGTAAAGGATTGTGCAGCCGTAAGGGCTGCAAGAAAAGGGATAAGTTTGCATTTTTAAATGTAAATGCTGAACCTATCCCCCTTGATGCAACCGTTAGAACGGAACTTCAGCCAAAGTTGGTTCAACAACTTCAGCGTGAACTACCTTTACGGGTTGGGTGTCTTCTTGCATGCCAGCGGCCTCAGCAGCTCGCTTGGCAGTGCTGATTTGCCCCAGGCGCACAGTGGTTGTAGCAGTTGCCACAATCTCCATGCGGCCACGGGGCTCACCTTCTGGCGTTTGCCAGGTATTGTATCGTAAGCGGTAAGACACGGCAACGGTGTCACCCTTGTTATATCGTTGCAGAATGTTTGCTCCGACGCCATTGTAAGCAGTTAGCGGGATTGCGCTATCTTCTTCCCTGGCGTCAAGCGGAGCACAACGAAACTGTGTTACTTGCAAAGAATCACTAGGATTTCTGACAGTGATGTCAGACACAATGGTACCGACAATAGATCCAGAGTTAACAGAGGACATGGTAGTTAAACGGTGTGTACAGAATGAGGACATGAAGTCCTCAGTAAAGGGCCGTAGCCCCTTAGAGAGAACATCATTGAGAATCGTTGTAAAAAACAACCATCTCTTGATAAAGTTCTTTAACTTGTGTAGGTACACCATTACCAAGTGTTTTGGTTTCTATGCAAAACCAATCTTGATCGCATTCTGGATCAGAAGATTTGTGCAATTCTTCGTAATGAAGTTGCGTTGATTCACCTCCATACCAAGTAATACGAACAGTTGTTGAAGTTGGGGGAAAGTAACAAAGACTCATGATTTAGTAGCAAGTGAATAAGTTGATGAAACAATTAATCAAAAACTACCTCTTTAGTCTTTAAGTGGCATAGGGAATATCTTGTTTGCTATTTGCAATTTGCGAACGCAGATAATTCGATCACCAACAGGAGAAGATTCCCAAATGAGGGCATATGTCTCGAGTTTGCAGTCACGAACGACTTGACTGTTAGTAATCTTTTGAGCAGCAGCTGATAACAAAACTCCGCATACTATTCCAAGAAGGATTAGCCCACGGTTAATTCGCAATCTTGTGATGTGTCTCATGGTTGTAAAAAAGATAAGAGAATTAAAAATTTATGATTATGGTGTGATCCACTTGTAACTATTTGGTTCCCTAATTGTTTCTGATCCATCATATTCTTCAATACGATAAGGACCAGAGACTGTTGCAATTTTTAAATCAGCATGTATGCCATTTGCTTTGGGTCCAAGCTCTTCAACAGCTTGCACCAAAATTGGATCGTGCCGTGTGCAATCATAAAGAGCTACGTATTCTTCACTTACAGCAGCTTCGCCTTTAAATCCTAATTTTTGCATTCTTTCTAATGCTGCAAAGGAGATACTAAAACCTCCATAGTTAGTGTTGTAAACAACTTTGATGGTCATTTAAAATTCTCCGAATGTAAAGGATAGAAAGCTCATCAGGGCCAGCATAACTGGCCGACTAGAAGGGGCGGTTAAACCTCTTCTAGTTTCGCTTTTAGGCGTGAATCAACTCACGAAGCTGAAGATCAAGGCTGTAAACAAGGGTATATCCCTCGCTTCTCAACTCTTTTACAGCATCGCGGATTGACTCAAGAGGCGCTTCATAACGTTCATACTTTGATTTTGCAGTAGCAGGATCAACTCTGAACATTTCGGCAAAATCGCCATGAAGTGTAACAACCCAACCGTCACGGGGATCTTTCTGGTAAAGAAAAGATTCGTCAAAACGGGTAGAACGCATGATTTTAATGCAAGAGGGCAGGTTAAGGGCAGTTTAACGTCGTACCGGACGGGATAGAACTTCTAATTAGCAGGAAATTAGAAGTTTATTAGAAGTTACTTCTTGACTTTGAAGCCGTTGATGGTGCGTACTTCATCCTCAGTAAGAATGGAAGCTACCTCTTCGGCTGTAAGTCTTTCGATTGCAAGTTCTTCTTTCGCTGTAAGCTCCTCTTCCCTGGAGTCAATCTGGTCAGTGTCACCACTTTCAGGTTCACTCCACATAGGAGGAGTTCCTTCTTCCATTAGCTTGTTTGCTAGCTTGCGTAGTTGCTTTGCAGTAGCTGCTTTAAGCTTTCTGCGTTGCTCAGGCTTGAGCGAAGCAATAGCACCAGTAATGGCGGCGGCGCTAAGAAAAACAACACGTCCGAGTGACATGATAATAAAAACAAAGGAAGCAGACATGAAGTCTGCAGAAAAGGGCCGTAGCCCCTTAGTGCAAACATCAACCGAAATCTGCCTCTAGCTCAAACTCATGCTTGAGCCATCTCAACAGATCTCTGTTGCCAGTAATGATCTTGTCAGCCGTTACGATGAACGGAGTCAAGTTCAACTCTTCCATGCCGTCCATATACTGCTCGAAAGCAGCAAAGAACTCAAGCCGGAAGGTTTCCAACTGGTGGTCAATTTGACCATTATCCCTCCTGGCAAGCAGGCGGAGGTCTTGTAGCTTGTTGTACACAGCAGCTTCTGTCATAGCTGGGTAAACGGTGCAGGTGCCCATCTCCTGCGAACTGGGCAATGACTGAGGGAGCCTTGAAGCTCCCTGACCGCCTAAACGGATCAGCCGAGCCATGCCTCTTCAGGCATAAACTCTGGGTGTTGGTCGAGCAACACTTCCCAAGCCCAGCTAGAAAGCTCAGCTTCGTTGTAGGCCTCTCCAACGTTTTGGAGAAGCTCAACGCGATCCTGAAGGATCTGGGCGTGTGCGAGGTCGAAGTAAGTCACGGGAGTTTCCGTGCGCAGGGTGCCTATATCCCTTGGAGGCACAAAAGCAAAAACTGCCTCTAAGGCTGTTCTTGCAATAGCTGAGGGAGGCATTACACCTCCCAGACCGTTTAAACGGATTCAGCTGGTTTGATTGCAGCAGCAATCTTGGTTCTCAACTGTTTACCCAGTGGTGATTTCCAGGCATATACAGCAAGACCGGCAGTTACACCGATGGCAATAGCTGTCATCCGTGCTTGGCCTTGTGCCTGGAGTTGAACAGCTTCATAAGCTTGATCAGCTACAGTGGAATCAACGAGGTACGTATCTTCCAAGTAAGCAGGGATTTCTTCGATGGAAAGAAAAGTTGCCATGTCAATAGAGCGGAGGACAGCAGTCATGAGGACTGCATCTAAGGCTGTTTAGCCCTGGAGGCAACCATCAACTTGTAGGTATTAATTACTTACACAAATTCCCGAAAATATCTCTAAGGATTTCAGATTAAATTCTGCGTATTTTCCACAGTTTCTGCCGAACAAAAATTTAATCTCGACCAGTCATCTGGCCGTTCTCCCGTGATCCGTTGCGCTGCAAGGGATTATAAGGGAAGTACAGGGGTATTGTAGCGTTAAAAACGGTAGTAATATGCTAACAGGGCGTGTTAAGCGGGGTATAGTATGTTATAGGGAGCCGAAGCTCCCCGGTGCGGGTCAGATTAGGTCTTCGGGATCAAGAACCCAAAGGGCGGCCATGGTGTTTTCTACCTTAGCTTGCGACCAGGTAGCTGCTGGCGGGCAGATTTTAACGAAGTCAAGGAACTGTTCAACGAACCACCCTGGCTGGATGCCATAGATTGGTGCGCCCCCAATGTGATCGCGGGCATATACATTGTTCGCTGCTTCACGCAGCATGGTGCTTGTCATTGGATTAACCCAGTGGGACATAACCGCAAGGAACTACCTCTTACGGTTGTTTAAATACTGACAGGCTCATCAGCGGCAGCATGTCAAGCTACCGGACCAGGGACCGAAGCCCCCGGTTTCGCCGTAGTCAAAAGTTGATGCAGGGTTCAGGCTGGAGAACCCACCCCTTACGGAGCAATGCTCGCCAAAGCCGCCGTGCTTCTTCGGCTGGGAGTGTCTTTACCGCGCCAAAGCTCGGCTTCGTCCATACCGACCCGTCATCGAGTGGCATGAATGTATATTCAACCCACTCGCCATAACGTTCAACTTCCATGGTGTAACACTTGCTTGTCATTGGATTAAACCAACAGAACACCACCACCGGAACTATCTCTTAGGCTCACGCAAACACCTAGCTCGCAACACACGGTACCCTCCACTCAACAACACGCACGTCCGTACCACACCTTTCTTTTTTTCCTTTCGGGCCCCTCTGCTCACTGTGTTTGCTTGATAGCTGCCGCGTTTTTTACCCCAAATTGACCTTTTTTATGGCCCGGTAGGGGACAATTGCTCTATTCCTGGCGCTAAACATGTTTATAACGCTTAAAATCAAAGATATAGAAGAATTTTCATAAAATGCCCGTCTCTCCTGCAGATTTTGCTCTCTGGGCGCGTGAAACTGGTAATAAATACCCTGAAACAACACAAGAAAAGCTTGCGGCGACTCCTCATGCCTACGCGCATGCCAGAAGTTTCGGAAAAGCCAGTACAAATGCGCCTGGAGCACGTGTTGGTGGCTCAATTCTTTATGATCAACCTGTTGTAGTAGAAAACAGAGCACCGAACTCACTCTTTAATTCTCCAGTAACGCCCGATAACCGTGCTTCAAAGGTTGCAGGCACGTTAGATGCCTCTCTTACTGGTGAGCACTTTAGAAATGAAGAGGGTCAAGAGGTTGCAGAACGCAGTCGGCAACGTTCTTTTATTGATACACTCGGTAAAACAGCCCTAGCGGCAGGTGCTGTTGCTGCTGGCGTAGCTTTAGCACAAAATCCTGCGGCGCAGCAAGCAATCCGCACTGCAGGAACATCAATATCAGAAAACGCCCAAAATATTGGTAGCCGCGTTTCAGGTTTTCTTGGGGGGTTAGGGGGAGGCCGCAATGTTGATCCTGACGTAATTCGTAACTCCGGTGACGTTACACCGCCCACTACCGGTCAACGTTATCAACAGGAGCAAATCCCTGTTGCAACGCAAGAAATTCAAGTAGCTAAGGGTGCCCCCACGGGTTCTGCGGCTGAGGCAACTCTTCCGCCTACGACTGAGTCCTATGGCGTTAAACCTGTCACAGAAAGTGATGTAATTACTTCAAGCCAAACTTTTGCCCCCAGGAGCAAAGCTGAAGTAATTCAAAGCGTTTTGAGCAAAATGCCGATTTCTGCACAGGAAACGGAATACGCACCTGACATCTTGGATCCGCGTGATCTTGGCACCCAAAGCTTCCAGATTGCAACCAAATTTGCTTCTCCTGAAGTAATTGCAGCTCGGCGTGCTGATCTGCGCGGAGAAGTTAATCCGTCTGTAGGTGCCCCGCTAGTTGATCGCGTCACTGGCGAGATCAGGAACCCAGAGATAAGTGTTGCTGGTTACAAAGAAGCATTCCCTGGAATTGGTGAGCGCGTCAAAGATTTCCTACAACCAGAAACAGGTGCAGCTCCGATCGGCGCTTCCACCGGAGAGTACGGCGCGCAACCGCAAATCGGTTTTAGTGAGCAAATTTTATCACTTGATCCTGAAGCCATCCTCCGCCCAAGTCCAGGGATGGGTTCACCGTCTCAAGTCAGTCCTGAGTATTTAGCGCAACATCCAAAAGGCGCTTCAGGTTTATTCCAAACTTTAACTACAAGAACAGGTTACGGCGCACCTGTTCGTCATGAAGAAGTAGATTATCGCCCGCTGGGAGGTAGGAGCTTGGTTCGTACTGGTGGCGGCACACAACCAGAAACTGTCAGGATTGAACATCCTTACTCATTTGAACCAACAGAACAACATGACATAGGCGAGTTTGCTGTTTCTGGTGCCAGGGATGTAACAAGTGCTTTTGCCAAACCGCAAGTTCAGCGTCTTGCCAGTGTCCCTATTAGCGATGAAGACACTCGCCTTATTACTAAAGGAGCAGAGGCAAGAAGGCTAGAAGTTGCTGGGTACCTTGGGGGCAAAGCTGCATGGACACCTGAACTTTGGCATCGGAGGTTGCTTCAAGAATCAACTCAGCGGCTTGGCACGTTAGAACAAGAGCTAACAAAACTGGAAAGGACAGCAGATTTACCAGAAGTTGAAAGGAGCAGGGTAGCAAAAACCAGGACATTTTTAAGGCAAGCAGCCGGCTTGTATGACATGACACAAGATCCTAAACTACTTAAAGCAGCATCTCAGTTAGCACTGCCGCTAACGACGACTTTACCTGGAGGCGAAACTGTCCCGACCAAATCCTTCTTTAAACCCTTTAGTGCTGTTGGTTCTGGCAAAGGTGAAAACTTAACTCAAGTGCAAGTTTTAGAAAATGAGTTGATTGGCAAACAAACAGTTTTAAGTAACGTAAGGTATGGAGCTTTAAGAAGTCTTGGACTTAAACCTACCGTAATGTTATCAAGCGAGCAGCTTAATTCTCTACCAAAATCAACACAAACTGTGCTTAAAAATGCACATAATGATTTAATAGCAGCACAAAATAAATTAGATGATGCGCGCGCAAGCCAACTTCTTTTCTCTGTTCCTGAGAACATTGTAGAAGGAACCAAGCAAGTACCTGTCTTTAGCCAAACCACTGGCGACATAATTGGCATGACTTCAGCGCCGGAAGAAAAAACTTTAGACCCAATAGATTTCTACAATATGCGGGCAAGAAGCGGCGTAGGCCGTAGTGAAGTTGGTGGGGTTGGTCGCCGCCGGGAAGCACTGGCGGACCTAGGATATTCGCCAGAAGGTGCCATTTCTGATGTAACGCCTGTGTTGTTCAAAGATTTAAATACAGGTGAAATTTTGCATGCAGATGATGTTTTGCCTGCACAATACGCCAACAAATCTGTTAGACCTGTTCGTGGAACAGCAGTTGAACCGCAACGCCTCATGGGCAAAAGAGATCGTTCTTACAAGGGAATTACTTCTGATGTGATTGACCCACGTTCATTTGATCCCGTTGAACGTCAAAATCGGGCAAAAGAGCGCCCTGATCTCATAACACCTGAAGGGCTGCTTTACACAGAAGCAGCAACAGAGCGTCCAAGTGGTTACACGGCCCCTGGAATGGGTGCTTACAGTAATGCTGCAATGAAGAGAGCGCTTGCTGGACCAACTCCAGAGCAAGTGGATGAAAATTTAATTCAACTAGCTTTGTCTTCCCCTGGGGGCAGACTACAAGCCAGGGCTCAAACTGCGCCGCGTCAAGCTCCAGCAGAAGGAAGCCCCCGCGCAAAAAGCGTCGCACTGTTAAAGCAACGTGCTGAGATGATAAATCAAATTATGCGCGGCGAATCCGTTGATTTACCTTCGGCTTCAGATGCGCGTCCTCAGGAGGTTGGCCAAACTTCAGAATGGATACAGGGACCCAAAGAAGCGCCTAAATCTAACCCTACTGTCCGCACCGTTCGCGAATTTCAGCCGCAGCAACTCTCTATCCCTGGCGCCGGACTGGCCTCACAAATCCGCTCAACTCCAGCACTAGAGGAGGCTCTTGCAACAGAACGTTACATGGGATCTCGCCCAGGAACAAACCTTAGAGCAGCTATGCAAAAAGCTTTGGCTAAAGCATCGGTTCAGCAACCCACATTGTTCTGACACGGGTTGCCGCTGCTAAATTAGAATTAATTGAGAGACCGCTGTGACATTCCTGGAACCAATTATTTTTTCTCTTATTGCTGTGATTGCTGGCTTTGGTCTGACTAAAGCCACTGGCTGGTTGAACAAACAAGAAGTTGCCAAGGCGTTCTTAAAGGCAGGTCCTGGCATCGCCCGCGCATACGATGTGCTTGATCCACTCCTGGCGTCAAACCTAGCAACCTGGAAAGGGTCGCAAGTGCAAGATGCTTTTACCATTACGGTGCAAGCTTTATCTGACGGTCAACTAACTGACAAAGAAGTAAAGATCATCACCACGCACCTTGCCAAAAAGTTTCTCCCCCAGGCAGCAGCCGATAAAGTCCAAACGTATGCTGCAGCCCTAAGTGAGCCTGTGGCTGTAACGGCTTCTAAAGTTGTAAATAGCGCAGTGACTGGCGCACTAACCTCAACTGCTGCTATCAATCAAATTCAGTTGTTGTTTAACAAAAAATAATTATGGTTAAAGATAAAAAGTGGATCAAAGACGCCATCAAGCGTCCGGGTGCATTTACCAAGAAAGCAGAAGAACACAACATGTCGGTATCAGAGTATGCAGCTAAGGTAACTGCTAACCCTGACGAGTACGACAAAACTACAGTTCGCCAAGCAAACCTAGCAAAGACCCTTAAAAAACTACGCAAACACAAAGGTAAGTAATTACTTAGATGGCCACTTTTTCCCAAAATTATTCATCACCGTCCGATCAGGCTGTACGGGATAAAAATAGTGTTTCCGCAAACACCACCGGACCCAACGCACCTGCCAATGCGGATCCCACTTCATACCGTAATAAATTTGTCTCTGAGCTAAAAAAGAATCCACCATCTCGCGAACTGTATTCTCAAGTATTTAGTGCAAAAGATGCAGAAGATACACAACACAAAATTGATGGTTTGAACGATCAGCCTAATTTTATTAATAAAGGAGATCAAGCCCTTGCTAAAGATTTTGTAAGCAAGTATGCGGAAGGAGTAAAACGCGCTTTGCTTCCTGAAGATGAGGCCATAAATCAACAAACAATTGCTGCATACCAAGCTAAACAACCTGGCCAAGGAATTGGTGATATTGCTGTGGCTGCTTCTAGTAGAATTAAATATCCGGGTGCATCTGGAACACAAGTATCATGACTCTTTTTGCTGGAGCAGTACCGGCCATACGCATGGCGGGAGCAGCCCTCGGAAAATATCTAACCAACCCGCAAACCTTAAAAAATATTGGAACAAAAGTTGCAGTAGATACCGCACTAGGTGCAGCAGTATCACAAGCAGTCCCACGTATCTTAGGGCAGGAACCTGGCGTAACTCCTTTGCAAGCAGCGCTTCATTCAGGCACCCAGTCACTCATAAGCTCCCCAATTGCTGGCGGCATGAGGGCAATGGGAATTCCTGGCATTGCAGCAGATAGCGCAGGATCCATCTTGGGTGGTGCTGGCGCACAGGTTGTTTCGCAATCTGTCAACCAGGGTCTGCACGGCAGGATGCAACCTGTTTCGCAAACAGTTGCGCCTGAACCAGGCGATCAAATGAGTCCAGACACTGCCCAGTTAATGCAATTGCAAGGAATGCATGCAGAGATGGAACAGCAACGTTACAACAATGAAATCAATTTGGCACTAGCTAAAAATTATCACGCCCCGATGACAACGGTTGTGCATAAAAATCCTAGCGCTGATCTACAAAGTATCATTGGCATGTTAAATCCAAATGCTCGTTACTGATAATGAATCCAAACGTCAATACAAATTACCTGACAAATAGCTTAGCTAAAGCTCAACAGTTTGCTCAACAAGCTGTCAGCAAGTTGCAAACAGGTATTGAACGTACCCCTTGGAATTATTATAAAAGCAATATTGGCCCCACCGGAGAAGTGTTGCGCGAGCAAATAAGAAATGCAGTTGCTGCAGCAAACGTTAAACGAACTCAAGGCGTATATCCAAGTGGCAGTTATTCTTCTGTTGCCAATAAAGAAAAAGTTAATGTTCCTTTTAACGTTCCCACTGCTGCACCAATAGCTCCAGGGCTTGCCGCAGATGTCTTAACAAATGCGACTCGTAGAGATGTTTGGCATTATACAAACATGCACCGACTTATGGGCGATGTTGGTCAATATGCCGCACCACGACTTGGCCTGAAGTCCACCCTTGCTGGCGCCGTAGTTGCTGCAGCAGTTCCTGTAACCCTGGGGCTTTTGAGCGGTCAAACAGGATCCATTGCTACAGGATTACGACCAAGGGGACAAAAGGCTGTAGCACCTGTTTCTAAAGAAGAGGATCCCACCGGGCGCAAGACTCGTTCAGCTACGTTAGAAGCCGCACTGCGTTATGGCTTGGGTCAGCGTGGGCAACTCCTTCCTTATGCTGAATTTAAAAAAGAACGTCCTGATGTTGCACCTTCTACTTATGTGCAATACCGTCGTTATGAAAACATGAAGCCGGAAGCAGGGAAGAACGTCATTGTTGATCCTGAGGCACAATCTTTTTCTGCACTGGGGGGCGTCATTCGTGGCACCGCACGAGGATTAAATGATCCTGAGATTCGCTTGAAAGGTGTACCTATTACCTTAAGTGCTGTCTTGGGTACAGCCGCAGGTCTTGGTGCAATCAAAGGATTAACTAAAGCTATTGAACCAAAAGTAAAAATTAAGTCTAGTGCTCCAGATGCGCAAGGGGTTTACAATATTGCGGAAGGACAATACCCTGAATTTGCAACCGAGCGGCGAGGGGCGGGATTAGATGAGTATTACAAAAGGCGTGCTGCTGGTGGGGCAACAAAAACCACACAACATACTTATGGCGAGCCAGGTGTAGGAACTAAAATTGCAGAAAAACTTGGTGGTTACACAGATCCGGTAATTTTGTTAGCAGGAGCAGCAACTGCGGCAACTATTGGACATGTTGCTAAGAAACTTCTTCAAAAATCTGCAGAACGGCGACTTAAAAAAGAAAACCCTGTAGAATACTTAAAGCACAAACATGGTTCTTTAGAACAAGCTGGTGCAGCCTTAGGTCAACCTGAGGCACGTAGCTGGCAACAACTCACTCCGTACGTTAAGTAAATGGCTTTTTCCGATTATGCTGGCGGCTTTAATACTAATTATGAGAACGCGATTAAAAGTGGCCAAAACCCATTTGGTAACTATTCCATTACAGATTTTTACGGTGAAGATGCTCCAAAATTAGATCTTAGTTCATCGTCAGAATCAAGTAAAAGCTCCCCAAGTTTTGGAGATAAGTTTGGCGAAGGCATGCGCATGGCGGGGAGCGCGTTAGAAAAGTGGGGGAAAAATAGAGATAATGATTTTGGTTATTACGGTAATCGTGGCGGCGGCGGCATGAGCGGCGGCGGTGTACAGAGTAGCGGTGATTTCACTGTTGTTTATCCTCAGCAGCAGCAACCTTACACCATTCAAGGATCTAGAGGGTTTGGCGGCCCCTTGGGAACTTTGGCTGGTATTGGAGCTAGCTTTATTCCAGGACTTGGTCCAGGGATTAGAGCAGCGCTGCCTGCCATTGGTGGCAGCGTGGGTAGTTTCTTTGGGTAGTTTCTTTTAATTAAAGCTTATTACCACTAAAATGTTTATTAAGAGGATCTAAATTATGGCTTTTGATTTTAACCGGATGGCAGGGCAAGCCTTTACAGGTCTTGTAGGGAGCGCCATAAGCAACCCCCTTATGGTGCCGGTTGCTTTTGCAGGGGGGTTGACCGCAAATGCTCTAAGAAAGCCTGTACAGGACGCAGCAGGTGCTGCTGTCGGGCCAGTTGCAACCTATCAGTTAGTCCAACAACCTGGAGCAATGCCGCAGGTTGCTGCGGTACCTGAAAATCTTGCAAAGTTAAATCAACCAACTTCTGTGTATGATCTTGTGGATCCCAATAAAGGACTCCTTACCACACGCGTTCAACAGGCTTTGTTAGCAGATCAAACCCGTGCTGAAGCTGTTAAGACAGGGTATGCCATGCTTCCCCTCATGGAACAAGCCAAGAAAAGTGAGCTTGAGCGTATGATGGCGGCTGCTCAAATTCGTTCCAACATCGGTACCAACCAAGCGCTGATGCTTGGTGGCGCACAAACTGCACAACAAATGGGTCTTAATGCTGCCTCACAAATGGGGTCAGCCTTAGCGGCACAATATCAGTATGGCTGATTTTCGTTCCATATGGGATCCAACCGCAAGTTTGGTATCCCCGTCAACAGTTAAGTTAAGCGACAAATATAATAGCAAGTTTGATCCCAATGCTCTGGCGGCGTCGCTTGTAGCAGCAAGCACTCCGACTCCAAAAGGACAAACCCCTCCAACTGTCCCCTCGTTCCCTGGTGGAGATGCTGTTGGCAAACCCTCTCAAACAGTTTTAGATCAAATTTATGCTTGGAAAAGTGCGCAACCTGAGCTGTCGGCTCAACGTGCACAAGAATATCAGATGCAAGCGGAACTGACACGGAAACAGCTGTCAGATGTGTTTCCATACATGTCTGCTGCTGCTTCTCAAGCAACTGCTCGCAACCTGGCAGCAAGCAAGCAATTTTTAGCTTTTAAAGAAGGTTCACCGAGCAACATCCAAAATATCATGGCCTCTAAACAGAATCAAATGGCTTCAGCAGCTGATTCAGAATATCGCCGTGCCATGGGTATCGCAGCTCAACAGCAAGCAGCACAAAGCGGACTTAGATTTGCCGGTCAAACTTTCCAAGTAGGCTGATCACTGCTCTATTTGCTATACTATTACTAATTAAGAGGTTTTATTGTCATGGGAGGTAGTTCACCCTCTGTCACTTACTCCCCGCCGCCGCCGGCCCCTACGGTGGTGCAGCAGCCTACTCAGTCCCTGGAGGCCCAAACTGCGTTGAATGAAGTCAGCGGTGCACAATCCCGACTCAACATGACCCTTGGGTCGCAGTTGGACCAGCAGAACAAAGCGTTCTTCACCACGCAGGACATGCGTCAGACACAAGCTATTGGTGGTGAAACCCGTGCCACCATTGCAACGCAAGGTGAACAACAGCGCGCTTCGACAACCACTGAAGGTGAACAGCAACGCCTCGGTACGCAAACTGCCGGCGAAGAAACGCGGAAAACCGACTTGCAGAAAATCATGCAAGAGAACTATGCTGCCAACAGGAACCGTAACTGGGCGCAAGGCTCTTATCGTGCATGATTGACTGGCTCCAGTCTTTAACTGAAAAAGACCGCGAATCCTTTCTTTCTTTTTGCAAGCAAATCTCTTCACCCATACAGATGTATCTGTACTCCCGATTTCTCGGGTTTTCAGGCAGCATCGTGGAGTGCAGTGAATGGGCTGTAAAAGAATTTAAGAAGAGAAACTTCAATGGAATCATGGAGATGGAAATTGACTCCATGCAGCAGGATATTGCAAAGCTTAGGGAAGCAATTGATCTTGGCATGATCAAGCAAGACATGGGGGCCTCCAGGATCGCCATGCTCCAAAAAGAACTGCGTGGCACCATCAAGCAACTTAACGACGAAAAACACCTAACCGACAAGCAAGGTCTGATCCTTGCTGGCGCCGATCGTGCGTTGCGTGAAATGCTTTTGATCTTCCGTGATGATCCTATTGAAGGTCCTTTAGAAGAAGCGTCCATGGCAGTATGGACAAAAATTCTGCAAGAAGAATCATAAAGGTTAGTGCGCTAAGGTAAGCACATAACTGAGATTTACATTGGCTGGCACAAGTCTTTATAGTGTTCATCGCAGAACTGCGCGTGCAGCAGCTAAACAACAAGTTGTTAAAAAAACTTCTAACATTGACACTGAACGGGCGCGTACAGATTTTGCATACTTTTGTGACGTAGTAGGAGATAAGCCGCCAGCAGAACACCATAAACAATGGCACCGCTACCTTTGTACTGGCGATAATACTGAGTGCTTGATTGCTATCGGTGGTCCCAACATTGACATCCTTGCTCCCAGGGGTAGTGCAAAAAGTACAGTTTTAGGTTTATATACAGCTTGGGCAATTGGCGTTCACGCCTTCCACAAAAAACCCTTAAAGATTCTTTATATTTCCTACACGGTTGATGTTGCTCGGCCTAAGAGTGCAGCCATCAAGCGCATCATCGAAGAAAGTAAAACGTATCGAGAAATTTTCCCTATGGTAAAAATTGCCAAAGGGATTAACTCCAACGAATACTGGAGTATTGATTGGAAGTTTGCAGGCATCAGATCTACTGGTGAAGAAGAATTTACAGTTTGTTGCGCTGGCCTCAAGGGCGCCGTGACCTCAAAACGAAGCCACTTATGTATAATCGACGACTGTATTAAGTCGAGCGACGACATTAAAAATAAAGACATCCGACAGATGATGGAGGACAACTGGAACTCCGTTATTGTTCCTACTATGTTTGAGGGTGGAAGAGCCATCTGCCTCGGCACTCGGTTCAGGCACGACGACATTCACAGCACTACGTTTATTCCACAAAATGACTGGGTTCAAATCGTTCAATCCGCAATCACTGTTGATGCTAACGGAGACGAAGTTTCTTACTGGCCTAACATGTGGTCTCTGGAATATCTTAGCGATCGCCGCCGTCAAGCACCTATCAGTTTTAGTTTTCAGTACCAAAATCAAATTGCACAAACCAGCGAGCTTTCCCTTTCCCCTGAGCTGATTGTTAAAGGCCAAATCTCCACGGAGTTTGATGCTTTGGGAATCGGCATTGACCTCTCCGCTGGTATAAGGGAACGTAATGACTACACAGCCATAGTGCTTGGCGGCAGGATCGGCAGCAAGATTCACATCATAGATTGCAAGCGGATCCGAGTTATGGGTAACTTAGAGAAGTTGGAGTCTCTTATGGAGATGTGTTATGAGTGGGGAATTGCACACAAAGATGGAAACCAATATTTCCCCACTGGCAGCACTATTGACGTGTGGTCAGAAGCTGTGGCATACCAAGCGTCCCTTGAAGCTGACTTCAAACGGATCTGCTTAGGGGAGCACGGGCTTTACAACATTAACTGGCATGCGGTCAAAGGATTCCGTGGTGACAAGGTTGCACGCTTTAGGGGCATCATGGGATTGTTTGAGCAGCGCAAAATTACTTTTAACAAGTATCGCAAGTTCCAGGCGTTGACTGACGAGATCATCAACTTTGGCGTTAGTTCACACGACGACTGCGTCGACGCTCTTGTCTGGCTCTGTAACGGATTGATGACCAGGGGCAAACTTGAACTCGAATATTGATGTGTGCAGGATTGTAAGGGATAAAGTATTCTGGATCTAAACTTATGAAACCACCTTACAATGTCTACCGGCTATTACATTATTGAACTGGACCAGGACGCCTACGGTTCTGCTGTTGTTCCGCTCCCCGATGAGTTGTGTCACGACATGGGGCTTAGCCCTGGCGAACGATTTGATGTCGAAGTTGAAGATGATGTAATTACCCTAAAAAGGTTGCACGCCGGATACGATATTGAGGCATAATAGCTAAAGCGCTTTCCAAACGAATGTCCGAAAACAAATCTATTCTTGACGACATTTTAAAATCTGTTGTTGAGCGCGACTCAAACGGCAGTGCGGATACCATGCTCATTAATGCGCACCTTGCGCAAATGCGCATGTTTGGCATTAGGCAAGGCGTTGAGTTTTATCCAAATCAAGATAACTTTGGTACGCAACGGTTTGATTTTATTCAGCAAGTAATCAAGTTCAACAAGCTGGACGCCCGCCTCGATTCAATGTGGGATCGCTTCTTGGCCTATGGCAAGGGTCTTTTTTATATTCGACCAACAAAGAAAACGTATAGATTGTATTGGTTTGACAAAGATGCTTATAGAACTTATTACTCACCAGATGGCGAATTAGAAGAAGTTATTATTATTTATTCATATAAGGTCAAATCTAGCAGGGGCTTTGGTGGCATTGGTCTCTCAACTGATAAGCGTTATATGCGGTTGCGGATTACTGCAACAGAAATTGAAGAGTGCCACAGCGAACAGGAAATGTCGTTTGACAGCCCTGTGGAGTTTGCAAACTTAAACAACACCACTAAAACTGTCAACAGCATGGAGTTCATTCCGTGCGTAGAAGTTTTCAATAATCCCGACGCCTTTGGTACTGAGGGATACGGGGAGTTTGAGTGGCTTTCCAACCAGATCATCGCTCATGATGAGATGGTTAAAAACATCCGGGCAAACCTTTCATTCTTTGGAAACCCTACGCTGCTGTCGTCTCGTCCCAAGGCGGACATCACTGAAGCAGTTGGTAGCGAAACCGACCAGCGCCCCAGTATTTCCAGTCAATCAGGTTTCCAATCTGAGTTCAGCCTGTCCGCCTCCACATTTAAATCGGACAACGAAAGCCGCCGCAAGCCTGGCTACTACGGAAAGCCTGGTTCAGGCCTGCGCGTCCCCAGGGTCATCGCTAACCTGGAGCCAACCGATCGTGTTGGATTTATTACGCCCAACGCTGTCAGTGCTGACCAAGCACGTTACGCAGAACAGCTTCGTAGTGAGATCCGGCTTGCCCTTGGAGGCATCGATGACCTAAGTATCACCAATGTAACCGCGACTGAAATTAAATCAGCGTACGGACGCGTCAGTGCTACTGCAAAGAAAAAGTGCCTACAACTTTATACCTATGGTATTTGTCGTTGTCTTGAATTGATGGTTTTTCAGGAAGAGCAAATCTTCCGTAAATCCTTGGCATTTGCTTCAGGTATTAAATACCCTGATCCTCCTGTTGATCTTCAAGATCCTGCGCAAGAAGCAAAATACGAGAAGCAAAAAAGCTTGTATGAAAAGAAACTTCAAAAAGCAATTGATAATGCCGTAGAGACAAAAACAATTCCACCAGGTGTCTTGGGTTTGGCTCCAGATGGAGATCGAACTATAGAGTGGCGTTGGATGGGTCCTGTTTATGAAGATACAACTCAGGACAAACTTAACCAATCAATCTTTACTAGGAACCTACAGGAGTTAGGTGTTGATAGCATAGAAGCACTGAAGTATTTGTTCCCTTCAAAAACGGACGACGAAGTTGCTGGCATGCTCAGCGGTTTCCCGTTCCGGATGGTGGGAGAAGTACAGAGGGCAATGGCCACATTTATTGATCTCGTAAATCAACAAATGAGGACCCCCCATCCGCAGCAACCCAACTTACCCATGGCTGCGGATCCGAGACTTGATCTCACCCCCTTCCTTTACCGAACTCTCGAAAGCCTACAAAAAGAGGTAACCTATGCAGGCCGATACCGCAATGCCGACCCAATCGGCACCCCAAGTATCTCAGACCCAGCCGATCAGCTACGCGGCTCCAGTAATGCAGCAGACGGCGTCTCAGGCACCGGCGGTAGCAACAACTTCGCAGTGGGTGGCGCCCTACCAAACAGCGGTGGCCCCGGCCCCGCAAATGCAGGCCCAGATGGGGGTTCCACAACCCCAATACAACCCTACTCCGTCGTACCCCCAGTCCTACCAGGCAGCCCCACAGGCCCCTCAAACGGACAACCCGTACAAGTCGGCGTTCAACAGCCTGGTAGGGCTCCTGAGTTCGCCCGTCCAATTCCCATTCCAGGGTCAACAATCGACCGCGACGCCTCAAGCCGTTCCGGCCAATTACAATTCCCAGGTAGTACCAACTCAGTACAGCAACCAGGGGACGCAGACCTATTCGCCTGGGATCAACAGCAACCCGGCCTACTCCAACAGTTATTCCCAAACTTCGCAGGAAATAACAGCAAACCAGCTCCGCGCAAACGGAGTAAGTGATGCCAGCCTGCAAGTTATTGATTACTTTGGTGCCGATGCCCCTGCTGTTCTCAACAACTACGCCTGCAACATTGAAGACGCACTGATTAACACCAACGCTCAGTTGGTGCAAGCTGTGAATCTTCTTCAGGAACTTTCCGTTGAGCATCAAGCTTACGAAACGATCCTGACCAATCCGGATGTCCTGGCGGACTATACTTGTGAGTTCTTTGGTGATAACGGTCCCTACCCTATCCCCGATGACGCTCCTGTGTATGGTCAGCAAGTTGGGCAACAGTTTGTTCGTCCTGCTGGTGCAGCCACTGGAATGGCCCCTGAGCGCCCTCAGATGCCCTTCCCCCCGCAGCCCCAAGTGCAAGGTAACCCTGGCGCCTTCTGGGAGAGCTTCGGCTCACTAGCCGATCGCGACCCCGCTAATGCCTGGCGCTATCTGAACCAAGCCGCAGCTAACCCTGACGTGTTCCGCCAGAAACTCCTAGTAATGGAGTGATAATCGGATTTAATCCGATTAAGCCCCCTTTATCAGGAAAACGAATAAACGCCGTTTATCAAGAAATTAACTAAGCGTAGAATAAGGGGTAGCAAAGTC
>Ga0209355_1000147_pt1 | contig 41998 bp, 25 predicted proteins | sample LauGreSBDMM110SN_3_FD_187563 | JGI IMG/M metagenome (GOLD analysis project Ga0209355, IMG submission 187563) | Freshwater lake microbial communities from Lake Michigan, USA - Sp13.BD.MM110.SN (SPAdes) (version 2) | ecosystem: Environmental > Aquatic > Freshwater > Lake | place: Lake Michigan... | reverse complement strand
TTTGCAATAAAACGCAGGTTGCTCCCTCCGGCATCCGTAAGGATGCTGGTGGACTGCGTCGTCGCCATTACCGCACTGCGCGAGGCGCTGCGGATCCCTATTCATTACTTATAAAAACGAAACTAGACCCGCGCTGCGCTTGCGTTGCCGGGTCCGGGCTCAGATCTTATTCCAAAGTCTCTTCGGCATCATCGCCAAAATGCCAATGAAAATACTGAGCGCAATGAAGAAAGTCACCCCCGTCACGGCCGCGTACGTCACCGAGGTCGTATTCAGCACTCGCATCGTAAGATCATCGGAGCGGCAGGCGCACGCGCCGGCAGCCCCGGCAGTTCGCGACAGATCATACGCGAACTTCACGAACGCCGCGTAGAACACGATGAAGATCGCCCCCGAACCCACCGCCCAGGCGACGTTCAGGTTCCCTTCGGCATTCCGCAGAATCGCCGAAGGGTTATGGATCCTGAGCCCGACGACCACCGTGCGCCAGATCACCATAAACCACGCGGTCGTGTAAAGCCGACAGAACGCCGGATGGCTCGTCGCGCAGGCGCACCCGCGGACTTTGAGAAGATGCAGGTAGACGAGAATGCTGAGCGAAAGGGCCCAGTGAATCGTGGCGACCACGGGGACGATGACGGACATTGCGTGCGTGCGGCGTTTCTCTTATTTTACTGTGTGTTTTGTTTTCTCGGCGTACAAGTAATAATGCGCCTACTTCTCAATCGTCCCGCGCCAGCGGCCAGTCGGTCCGTACTTTCCAGTCGGTCCGTCAAAACCCGCGCAATTCCACACGCGGCCGCCGCCGTCGTAACCGTTTTCGGTGTCAACGACATCCTTCCAGACTTTATGAACGCGCTTATGGCACTGGGCTGCAAAACGCCAGTGCTGCCTGGTGATATATCGGAGAGCGCGCCTCACGTCGCTCCCTGCATCGCCAATCTCGTCGTTCCAACGCCGCTGGAACAATCGCAAATTATGCGTGCGATGGAAAACCTCAGCCAAAAGGTGCCCATTGAACCGATTGCACCTACGGTATTCCGACTGTTAATCGCTCACGATATTGAGACACTTGAAAAATTACTGAATACTTACGAGGCCTATTTGACGGCGCTGCACAATGTTACTGAGGTCATTGAACACGTAAATTAAGCCTTTGCGCTCGCGCGCTTTTTCGGAACCGCAGCGCTCGGCTTCTTCGCCGTCTTTTTCGCGACAGGCGTCGGCTTCGCCGCGGGCTTCGCTGGCGCGGCGGCGGCCGTCGCTCCGATGAACCCGAGGATGCTCGTCGCCGTGCGGTCGCCCTGGTATTCCGCGATGGCCTTACCGTTGCTGTACGCGCGGATCGTCGGGAACCCGCGGACGTCCGACATCTCGTTCGGGATCCACATCGGGTCGTAGGACATCTCCGCGATGCCCGCGTTCGGCCCCGCGCGCTGAACGGCCTCGCTCCAAGCGCCGCGGATCATATCGCAGTGCGGGCAACCAATCATATGATGCAGAACGACGATCACGCTGCCGCTTTTACTCCCATTCTCAAACTTTTTATAAGTTTTCTGCGTCAGCACCAGCGGTGCGGCGGAGGCGGATTTCGGCGCTTTGCTGCCTCCCTTAATTGCTCCCGGCATCCCAACGATCGCAATACTATGCTATACTACTTACTATGCACTGAGAAAAGGATTAAGTATTGGAACGCGTGTGTAGCCACAGTGAAGCAAAAAATTCAAAAAATGAATGGGGTCCCGTAGGAGAAAGCAGGAGTTCGTGCCAAGCACTCAGGCAGCGACTTCGTGCCAAGCACTCCGTGACCCAAAAATGGCAGAGCCAAACCTCATCTACCTCTACACGATGTACGGCGACATCTCGCCGATCAACGATGCTGAGATGACGGAGAACCAGTTTGAATGGCAACGGCAGAAGGCGGCGATGCGCGATGGCCACATCCGCACCTGGCTCATTGAGAAACGCATCGGGGCGTTTCCGAAGACGGAGGAGGCCGCGAAGCCGTACTTTCCGATGTTCGCCGAGTACTCCCTTCACAACTCCGCGCTGAACTTCCTGTTCGTCCACGACAAAGGCTGCTCGGTCCTGAACCTCGGCACTTGGAAGCTGTACCCGACGTCCGAGGCGGCGATCCGCGCGATCTACGGCATTCCGCCGGACACCGACGTGAAATGGCACCGCAACGTGATGTTTAAGCGCGATTAAGGCCTCGTACTCGCGCAAGCCGCGCGCCGCCTTTTGGTGGCGCGGTGCAAAATATATATCCTATTGTGCATATAGAGTAGAGATTTGCACGATGTCCGCAGGAGCGCCCGGCGAAGGTGCCGATACTTGCCTGCCGTGGGCCGATCAGCTTTCGTGCGACTCAATGCGCGACCTGGCGACGCGCGAGTCGCTGCGGAACGCCACACACTCCGGCTATCTGCTGCTGCATCCCGCGTGCGCCCGCTTCCAGACGCTGGCGGACCGCAAGGCCGAGCACGACCTCCAAAAGACCACCGGGTCCTTCAAGAAAACGATTTGCATTGACAAGTCCCCGAAATTCCAAGACGGACCCTGGAAAGCCGCGTACCCGACGGAAATTCTGCCCCCGCCAGTGGCCGAGCGGTTTGAGCAATGGACCCGCGCGAAAATGCCGCGCCTCCCCGGCTTCACCGACGCCACTCACGGCCTCGCCGCGCTGGCAGCCGCCCCGGCCTGCCCGCCCCAACTCACCGCCAGCGCCCCCGGCACCGTGCCGGACTTTTGGGACCCGGACGCCGGCAAACTCCTGGAAACCTGCAAGTGGTCTTACGCGCCGGCGAAGTAAAACTCGCGTATAAGTCTACCACCAACCAATACCTCAACCTCAGCCAAAATGCAAATGAATAACTTTAATTACGCGTATTCGCGCCTCAGCTTTTTACGGGACATCGGGTTCCATCCGAAGACCATCGTTGATGGCGGCGCCTGGCACGGCGATTGGAATCGGATGATCAAAGGCATTTTCCCAGGATCCCGTGTCCTTTCCATTGAAGCCAACGCAGAGTGCGCGCCGTACCTGAATGCTCTGGAATACGAAATCGCCTTGCTTGGAGACAAAGACGGCAAAAGCGTGCCCTATTATGCCACAAACTGCGGCGCAGATACTGGGAACTCCATTTTTCTAGAACAAACCGTGTACTTTTCCGAAAACTTCCTGTCTGTTCGGGAGCTTCCGATGACCACCTTAGACACCCTTTGTCAATCGCGCGGCATACACGCAGTGGATTTTTTGAAACTGGACGTCCAAGGCGCAGAGCTCATTGTTTTGGACGGCGCTCGCGACCTACTGAAAACCGCCGAGTTTGTGCTGCTTGAAGTGTCCATTTTGCAATACAACGCCGGTGCGCCGCTGATGGCGGACGTGACCCGGTATATGGACGAGGCCGGCTTCCAGATGTTTGACATTTTGGAGACGCACTTTTACTCCCAGTATCTAAATCAAATTGATATCCTGTTCGTCAAAAAGGACTCACGGTATATCCCGAATCTGTCACGGGATGCGTCGCTGCAATCTCCAAATCCAAATACAAAATAATACCCGATGTCTGATTTTTATTTACTTCTTACCGATTCGCATTCAGTCTTGCAATTACTTTTTTCGCAATAATATGCCCCGGACGTAATCCGAATTCTATTATGACTTTGAGTGCGGCTTTCTTACGCTTCTTCATCACGTGCTTGCGCCACGCGTTTTGAATTATACCCGCGGATTTTCCTTGTATAGAAAGAATACAATTGCAAACGACTTCAAATATCTTACGGGTTTCTTTTATTTCAGTATCAACTCCGAGCAAAGTATTCAATGAAGTATACGCATATGAAGTTTCCTTGATGTCATAATGGTCTATGATTCTCAGGCTATATGTGCGCGTTTTGCAGCACATTTTCCACGTATGTATATAATTTTCATCAGGTACGGATATGCGGATCTCGTGTGGTAACGAACTTATATTTAACGTTGAAATGAAATTCTTAATGACCGAGATTGTGTCTATTACATTCACGTGTAAATTTGAGATACTGCAATGGTGCGAAGGTATACCAAGGAGGGGCCTATCCACGTAAACGAATACAGTAGACTGACCGGGCTTTTGAAATATGAGTGTGAACTTTTCGTAAACGAAGCCAATGCAAAAACCCGCATACATACCAATGCACTCCCGAATCGTAAGTTCCATAAGCTCCTTCATCTTTGCTGCGCGTCGCTCTACATACTCAGCTTAGCAAGCGCGCGCGATCATTTTTCCCGCCCGCGCCCCGCCCGTCGGCCACGCACCGATTCCTTAGCAATTATGCGGCGGTAGAATAGAGCCAGCCCGCGAATGTACAGTCAAATCGCCCTGCGCACCGTCGTGTATTTCGCGCTGCTTCTGATCGCCCTGAGCCTTTTGTACATCTTCCTGTCGTTCAACTACGCGAAGTACGACAAGACCGCGACGGTGACTTACTTCGCCGAAACGCCGCCCGGTGATAGGAAGCGGATATAAGGCAATTGCGCGTGTATTCTTGTAATCCAGGCAGCGCAGCAGCCCCCTATGTTTCAGCGCGCTCAACGCGCCGCGGCGCGTATGGCCCCGTTGCTGGCCGTTCAGGCCTTTCAGACCTTTCATACAGTGAATACCTATATCCTTGCGCCGCTAATGATGTTCGCCGAACACCTCAAAAACATCGCGTTGTCCTACGTTCCCTCTTACGTCTCCGAAGTGCTCCTCGTGACGACCGAGCACCCCACGCCGCAGGTGCGGCCCCTCTACCGCGCCAGCGATTATTACTTCTCCTGGCATCGGGCGTACACCGTCCTAATGTACGTCACCGACGCGCACCAGTATTATGTCGTAACCGTATGGAACAGCAACACCGTCCGCTACGAAACCTACTTCCTAAACGCCTTCCACCTATGCCGAGCCCTCAGCATCCGCACCATCGGCGCCTGGTGGGCCCTGAGCGACTTCGGCATCGTCTCGCAGCTCAGCGCCTATTTAGTGTCTATGCGCAAGGTCTCCTACGGCATTTACGAGCTGCGCATCGGCACCGAGTACATCGCAGAGGCCCTTGCACCCGTTATCCGCTCCCTGGAACTGCCCGACAACATCACCGCCCGCGCCCTGTACGCGTACTACGCCTACATCAAGAAGGCCGCCGCCGCGCCCGTGCCTGCTCCGGAGTCCGCCGCCTCGTTCGTCAAACCGATGCCTTCGGACACCGCCAGCGAAAGCGGCGGGAGCGAGGCCGGCGGGAGCGAAGCCGCCGCGAGCGACGTCTCGCTGGACACCTCCAACAGCTCAAAGAGTTCCGCGGAAGTTCTCTATGAAACCCCGATTTCTCACCCGATTTCAGTCTCCGCTCCCGCTTCCCCTGTTGAGATTACACCCGAGATCCCGGAGCCAGCTCCCGCGCCCGCGCCCGTTCCTGCGCCCGCGCCCGCACCCACGCCACCGAAGGCGACACCGGCACCGAAGGCGGCGACGGCGCCCGCGACGGTCTATCGCGTGACTGTAATGAACTATGACCTTGACGAGTGGGAGTGCCGCGATGACGCACCGATTCACGCTCTGTAAGACGCCCGCGACTCATTTTTGAACAGCCTTTTCTAAGTAAAAGGTAGCGAACGCTGGTCGGCCCAGCGCATCCATTCAGTGCGGTCGGTTCGTGCTCGGCTGGCGCTGCAATGTTGCCTATTTCGCAGCCTTATCAGGTCTCTGCGACGGGCGATTCGGGCGCCCCGCTTTTCCAGGATGTCGGCACGCGGACCCTGCGGAATGTGCGGGTTGGCGAGAATGCCGGGAAGCTGGCCTCGGGGTCCGAGAACGTCTTCACCGGGTATGAGGCGGGGCGCGAAGCGCGCAGCGTCACGCAATCGGTGTGCATCGGTTATCAGGCCGGCGCGACGACGTTTGCGACGCAATCGGCCGTTTTCATCGGCGCTTTCGCCGGCGCGGGGAACAAAGGCGGCGCTGAATCCGTTTTCATCGGGTTTCGCGCCGGCGAGACGAACTTTTACGGCGACACCCTGACCGCCGTGGGCGCCTACGCGATGCGCGAGAATTACTCGGGATCGCGCTCCACCGCCGTGGGGTATCGGGCAATGGAGCGCATCCTGGACGGCGACGACAACACCGCCGTCGGCGCCGAGGCCTGCCAAGGAATGCGTAGCGGAGGCCGCAATACCGCGATGGGATTCCGTGCGGGTCGCGGCGCCCAAGGGAGCGAGCACTGCTACTTCGGCGCCTTCGCCGGCTACTCCAACGCCGAAGGCTTCGGGAACGCCCTCTTCGGCTACCGCTCTGGCGAGTTTCTCATCAACGGCAGCTTCAACGTCGGCGTCGGCCCTTACACGCTCCAATACGCCACGCTCGCGAGCTCCAACATCGCCATCGGCGCCTTCGCCGGAGCGTCGCTTTCGTCCGGCTCCGGCAGCGTCATCATCGGCTTTAACGCCGGCGCGTCCAATGCCAACGGCAGCGGCAGCGTCATCCTTGGCACGAACGCGGGCGCCGCCGCCACCGGAGGCGACGACAACGTGTTGATCGGCGCCGAGGCTGCCATTCGCGCCGGCGGAAACCGGATGGTCGTCGTCGGCGCCCACGCGGCCCCCGACATCCACGCGGACGGCAGCGTCATCATCGGCTACGAGACCGCGATCAATCTTATTTACGGCGCGAGCAACATCCTTGTCGGTCCCGGGGCGAACACGTACACGACGACGAACTACAACGGGATCTGCATCGGCACCCAAAACTGCTTCACCAGCGATTACACGGTCACGATCGGCGAGGACATCCAGAACAAACGCGCCCGCTCCATTCTCGTCGGCTTCGCCCTCCAATCCGACGCGAACAACTCGGTCATCGTCGGCAACGACATCACGCTTCAATCGGTGCTGTTCTTCAAAGATCCTATTTCACAGGCCTTCGTGGAAGCCGTCCGCGCCGACGCCGCCTTCAAGTTCGGCATCAGCGCGATTACCTACGGCACGGACAATCAGCTGCTCGTGTCGCCGCCGCCCGAGTCCACGGCGTTCCTGTACGGCACCGCGGGACTGCTGACGTCCAACATCGTCAGCACCGAGACCAGCGTCTTCACGAGCCCCGACGCCGTCTCGCCGGCGAGCTATGACCTTCGCGATTTCCTCGTCAGCGCCCGCGGGAGCAACCTCGTCCAGCTGCGCCCGACCGCGCTCCCGATGCGCTCCAATGCCGACCTGCTCCGTGTGGTCTCGTTCAGCAACCAGAGCCTGAACACGGTTTACGCAGAGAACTCGGGGGGCGTTTTACTGCCCTTTGGCCTCCCCACGGCTCCCAGTCCCATAAGCACGGCGACCAGCAACCTCCTCCTCGTAGACGCCCTGTACACCGCGTCCCTAACCGTCGCCGCCCCGGCGTTCACCCTCGCCCCGCCCCCAGCGGCCCAAGGCGTCGTCGTGAACTTCCAAGGCTTTTCGGCCTGCAACGCAGCGCTCACCTTCCCGCTCCCAAAACGCGCCGCGACCCCGCGTTTTGTCACGAGCGCCTCCAACATCACCGGACGCCCGATAGACACCGCAGCGATCCTATCCGCCGCAATGGCCCTGAGCAACGAGATCAGCTACGCACCCACCCCTGGCGCACCGGCGGACGGAATCCAGCTTCTAGACCCCATCCTTCTCGCCGGCGCCTCCCCGGCCTTACGCGAATCCCTCGCGGCGTCCAATGCCTACGTTTACCGGATCGTCGGCGCCGCGCCCGTCGGTGGTAGCGTCGCCATCGTCTCCGACGGACTCGGCGGGAGCAATCTAACCTACGCGCCCTACCCCGAAATGACCGCCGCGGTCTTTCAAGAGACGTTTTCGCTGGAACCGGTCCTGCAAATCCAGGGCGCCGGCATTCCACCTTCCGCGGCGGCCCCCGCCGAGCCTGTGGCAGGCGGGCTTTCCTTCACCGTCTCCTCGGCGTCTTTGGACGACCCGGTGGCGAGCAATATTTACGTTACGGACCGCATCACGCTTGCCCAGGGCGCGATGAGTTTCCCATTCACGGCATCGGACGTCCTCGGCATTCCCGCGTTGCCCGGAAACACCGGGATCCGTTTCACTGAGATTTCCCCTGAGTTGCAACTCCGAGTCTCCCCCGGCGCCGCCGAATCGCCGGCGGCCGCCTACACGAGCAACGCCCTCGCCGAGATGATCGCGGAACAGATGGATTTATACGCGACGGTGAGCGAGTCGCTTTACGTCGGCGCGGTGCACACGCTGGCCACGCAAACGGTCGCGAAAAACGCCGGGTATTTGGACACTTACGTCGCCCCGTATATCCTCGGATTTTCAAACGCGACCGTGTCTCTCAGCAATGCGGTCGCCCTCGCGGCCGTGGCGCCCGCCGCGGCCTACACCGACTTGGACGCGATGCTCGGCAGCGCCGACGCCCTCCGTGACGATTTCGCCGGACTGACCTATGCGCCGCCGACCGCCGCGGACGTCACGGGCCTCATCGGCCTTAAAAACGCGTGGTTCACGACCTATGACCCGACGAATGTCTACACCGCCGAACAAACTGAAATGACGACCGAGCTGAATACTGTTTTTACAAATTATGTTTTTACGGACTTCCTGGGGTACCACAGCAACGTGTTGCTTTACACCCTCGGCGCATCGGCGTCTAACTTGGCATCGTTCTACCCAACCCACGTCGGGCTTTCAAATACGCTACGGGGAGGGTACGACTTTGGCGATCCGCCGTCTCCGATCGGCAACGCCTTTGCAACCTCCAATATCATTCTCGCAATGAATGCCCTGGACGTCGTGAATTACAAATACCGGGTTCGCTCGGATCTGCGTTTATACCTCACGGTCGCCGACCTCAACGCGGGGCGCATTAGCTTCTCTAACGCGGCGGCGCCGCCAGCACCAACGGCCTACGACGGCGCGATTACCCTAAAACTCCAATGGCCACCGTCGGTCGTCGCGACGACCGAGGCACCGGCGTATGTTGGACCCTACACGATTCCGGTCGCCCAGCACACCACTGGCGTATGGAGCGCGTTTCCTTACGCCGCGACGCAAATTTCGCTCACGGCCCCTTCCGCGGGCTCGGCGCTGCTGCCGACGCCGCTTAGCGCAACGCCGCTTCCGGCGACGGGGGCGCTTTACGTCGTCCAGGAGCCCGCATTCGGCAGCCTGGTGCTCCCGAGCGTCGCCGACGGCCAATTCAGCAACGTTCGCTACACAGTAACGCAGCCCTGGCGGACCCTCGCGGATACCGACACCTTCACGCTCATTGCCGCCGCCGATGCGACTGGTAGCGGCCTCGCGACCGTCGTTACCGCCACGGTGGCGACCGTCGCCGGCGCCGGCGGCAGCGGCGGCGCCGTCGGACCCATCCCAGTGCCCGCCGCGGCGCGCCAATGGACGATTACGGAGATTACCAGCAATGTGTTTTCATTTACTCAGGAAACGTACCTGGCGAGCAATGTGGACGTTTACAGCATCACCCAGGATGGCGTCGTCACGCCGACCTACACCGTCGTCCAGCCCATCGCGTCGTACGACCCGCTGCTCGGCTTCCATACTCGCTCTTCAAATATCGCCGAGTCGTCCAATTTCGCCGTGACGTCCGCAACCCCCGCGGGATCCGGCGAAATCGCGGTGACTTACAATTACCGCGGGTTCGTGGACACGAGCAATATGTTTGACGCGAACCCGGTGCGCGTCATCATTCTAAACGACGTGACCCTTCCGGCCGTGCCGAATACCCTCTATCCCGACGAGAACAGCAACATTACGGTGACAAACACCCTTCAAGTCTATGACTTCAACGGCTACGCCTTTGACACGACCTATTCCCGGCGCGCGTTCAGCTACTCCAACACCGACTATCTAACACACAACGACATCTGGCTGGCCTCCAATGAAACCTTGATCACGCTCGGCCCCGCGGAAACCGAGATTTTCGCCACGGAAACGGTGCTGTCGGAGGGCCCTCTGCTGTACAACACGACGTCCAACTACCTATTTAGCAGCAATATCGTCCAAAAGGATCCTTACGCGCTCCTGAACCGGCATTACCTCTACGCGCCGCCGGCGGACGGGTCCCTCGCCGCGCAATCGGCCGTGACGTACACCTCGGTCGCCGGCGATGGCACCGTCGTGCTGGGCGTTTACACGAGCAATTCTGTGGGCGCCGCCGCGCTCACGCCGCGCACGGCCTTTACGCAAACCGACATAGCCTCTAATAACCTGTATGTCCGCCTGGCCCCGACGGACGCCACGGGCGGCGCCTCGGCTCTGGGCGCGCTGTCGTTCACGGTCACCGCACCGGGCGCGTATGCCGTGCCCACCGCCGCGACGATCGCCTTTAAGACCCTCACGACGCCGAACAACGCCCCCGCGACCGACACGCCGGCCGCGTCGGCCCTCACGGTCGTTCTGGATCCAGTGACGCTTCAAACGACGCCGGCCAATGCCATCGCTGGCTATTTTGCCCCTGCAAACAACCCCGATTACACGCCTTTGTCGGGAAGCGGTGCCCCTGTTCCGAAGTATATCACCTTCAAGCCGACGCCCGCCGATGCGGCATCGCCGACGGCCGTGGCGGCCGGCTACTTCTACTACGTGCCCACCGGCGAACGCCGGCTCACCTACGAACTCGCCGACCTCTCCAACGTCCGCTACGTCCTCCCGCATCCTGGACCAGGCGCCGCGGGCCCGGACACGGACCGTATCGGCTTTTACTACACGGCCGACGGCGACGGCGGCCTCGCAAGCGCCACCGCCCTCGCAAGCGAGGGGATATACCAAGTGGATCTCGCGTTTTATCGGACCGCCTACGATCGCGGTCAGGACTTTAACCTCGGATTGACGGTGGCGCCGGCGTCTAATATTCTGTCGCCCGAGGCATTTTACCAGGCCCGGCCTGGTAAGACGATCGGTTCTATGGGGGTGAAACTGACAAACGCCGGCGTCGGTGACGATGTGACGGCGAGTAAGACTGAATTTACATTTCAAGAACTCGTGGACCGCACAGTGACGATTACGGCGGATACGGCTGCAATTTCCGCGGGCGACACGTTCGCAGTGACCTACGACCTTTATGCAAACCTAGCCGACGTGTCGCCGTTTGAAATCGGCCGCACGTTTCAGCTGCGGTTTTACGACGCCCCGATGTTCCCGCGCGAGGAGGCCTTTGCGGCGGCGCTCAGTAACGTGGGCGCGTCGGTGCTGCGCCAAAGCGCCTACGGAACGGGTGCAGACGACGGCAGCCTGCGCGCCGTGGGCGACCTATGGCAGACGTTGGCGGCCGCGACCGTCCAAGGCGTGCCTATTTCGCCAAGCAACGTCTGCCTAGATCTCTTACAGAACGCGGGGCTTCCGGCACACGGCTTTCTGCGGAAGCCTTTCGCGGGCGAGCCGGCCACGGCCGCGACCGTCTACCACGAGCTCGCGCTCGCCGACTTACTGGCAGCGCCGAGCGTGCCGGTGGCGGCGAGCAATGTGGTCTACTCCGTCGCGCCCGCCAGCACAGGCGCGAACGACGCCGTGACCTTCACGATTCGCTATGGCGATCAGGTCTCTCAGGCCGTTCAGCTCCCGCTCCAAAACTACTTTTCGCGATTTCGCGCGAGTGCTCCGGGACCGCTGGGAACCTCCGCGGAACTCGTAAACGTCGGCTTGCGGGATCCGACGGCGCGCACGGTGGACTTAAACGCCGTGCTGCCGCGTTCGGCCGGCCTACGCGACGACGGTTATGAATGGCGCCGCACGGCCCCTGGCGGCAGCCCCGGGGGCGCCGGTGGCTTTTGGACGCCCGCCCTCGGCGACACGGCGCCGACGACTGAAATCGCGCTGATCGCAACGCGGCCGACGGCGAATGGTCCCGCGGGGGAAATGCTGACCGCCGTGACCTACGCGCCGCACGCGTATTTCCGTTCAGAGCCCGTGGTGTTCTCGGGCGGCCGCGCGGAATTTACGATAGACCAAGCGGATCGCGTTTCGCTGCGCGACGACCTCGGCGGCGCCCTTCAATCGGCCGTGACGTCCAACGCGGCGGGCATCCAGGACCTGATATACTACGTCACCGCCGCGCCCACCGCGGGCGTCCTTTACCGCGCGAGCGACCCGCGCGCGTCCCTGGCGGCGTTTACGGACGCCGAACTCGCCGCCGGGACCGTGTTCTACCAGCATTCGGGCGCTGCCGGCGCCCCCGGCGCGACCACCGACCGCTTCCGCGTGTCCGTCAGCACGACCGCCTATGACCTTGCCGCCGACGACCTGGAAATCGCCTTTAATGTCCGCCCGCTGCCGTTTGTTACGCGGAATAACGAAGCATACGTCTACGGCAGCAACGCCGTCCAAGCGATAAATACCATCCATCCGATCGCCGAGTACCTATCGGTCGCAAGCAACGCCGGATTCATCCATATTCTCGCGACCGACCGGATTAACTTTATTCCAGAGGACGCCGCCTTTTCGGCAAGCAATCTACTGGCCTTTAAATTCAATGATTTAACCAGTCTTTTTGAACCAACGGTTGGAACGGTGGATTTTACGGTAAATCAACGCAGCGCCGCGGACGCCAATGCCGTCAACCCAATCGTCACCGACGCCTACTACGGCTCGCTGTTCAAGAGGACTTTTACGGCGCATCTGAACGAATTCATCCATTCCAACGTCGTTTCGTACCCCGACGGGGTGCAGGCGACCGACCAGACCTTAGAATACCTTCTGGATCCGACTGCGCCCGGCGCGAGCAATCTGAACGAGCGCATCGTGAGCGTGGGGCTCCAAGTCTACCCGCAACAGGGCCTCATCGTTCCGCCGTACACGGATTGGCTGAACACGTACGCGTTTCAGCTGAGCGTCGTCGGCGCCGGCGACGCCCCGATTTTGACGGTGAATTTCACTCAGTCTAACATACTTACCGATCGCGCCGGGAGCAGTGCCGTGGAGACGTCTACCGGCGCAGGCGTCGGTGCCGGTGCCGACTTTGGCTTTGCCTTTGGCCAATGGGGGAATATAACGCTCTACAACCGCGACCCCGACAATGAGGGCTACGTTTCGCTGTATATTAATGCGGACCTCTTCAAGACAAAAGAGATTCGGATTGCGCGCAATGCGCTTCAAGGGTTGGACGTGCCGGCTTTTGAGTTTGCCGACGTGCGGGCCATTCGGGTTCACGCGGTCCTGGACGGCGCGCTCAATCTGTATGCCGGCGACGGCGCGGAGACCGTGACCCACGTGGCGACGCCCAATGAAGCCCTGGGGCTCACCCAGACGTTTTACCTTCAAGATTACGCCACGACGCTCTTATTCCGTAATTTGGAGCTTTCCGCGACGACCTATGACTTCAATGAGGTCGGAACCGCCGCGGACTCGGATATCCAAAACGTGATTCTCGGCCGCGACGTCATCGTGCGCGGGGTGAACAACATTTGCATCGGCAACCGTTTCAGCACGTCGGGGGCGAACTCCATCATTTTAGGCAATGACATCGGCGTGCTCGTGACGACGAGCGACACCGGTGTGGGGCAGATTAATGACATTTATGAGTCTATTATCATCGGGAACAACTGCTATCAAAACTCGCTCGTCCGAAACATCATTTCCATCGGCCGCAACGTGCTGAACGATCTGTATTTGTCGCCCTTGGCCGAAGTGAACGCCTTCCTCTCGCAGAGCCCCATCATTATCGGCAATGCCGTCACGACGGCGTATCTGGATTACCACCTAAATTTGGGGAACACGTTCCTTCATACGGTCGTAGGCGGTCCGCAGATTTACTTGGGGGTCCAAAGCGAGGTTGTTGCGATCGGGTACACGAGCAATCAGCTGTTTCCGGAGACCGTGGCGGCTGCCGGCGTGACCGCGGCGGCCCTGCGCGTCAACGGCGGCATCGTCACCGCGGGACCCGTTGAATGCAGCACCGTGACGGCGCAGACGATGCTTGCGGAGGCCTATTTGTACTTATCGTCCAATGCGGCGGCTGTCGGCGATTTGCTGCTCGCCACGGGAACGATGGCGACGCCCACGATTTCCTATGGCATCGTTTCGCACAACACGGAGGCGAGCAGCAACGTGCTAACGCAGGCCTTTGCGCTCGGCGTCGTCGCGGGCCCGCCGACGGCGGCCGGTGGACCGAACTCAGGCCCGGCGCCGGGGGATGGATGGGCGGTCGTTCAAATCGCCACCTGCGGCATCGCCTCCGTGTGCGTGTCCTGCGCTGGCACGGGCGTCACCTTCGGTGATTACATTTCCTTTGTCCCTGGAACCGCCGGGCGTCCGATCGTTCAAACCCCTCGGAATCGCAGTACAGCCCTCGGACGCGCCTTGGAAACCGTGGCGGCCCCCACGGCGCCCAATACGACCGCGTTCGTGAAGTGCCAGCTCTGGATTTAAAGACAGCTCGCGTTACTTGCTTAATTATTTTTCGGTTTCTTCCGAAAATGTCCGCACCCGCGCCCGTGCCCATTCTCGTCGCTTACGACTGCTCCGGCTCAACCATCAATGTGGATAACTACCACGCAGTGACGCAACGGGTTTTGTCTGAGTTTGGCAGCGCCGACGCCGCGACAGCCGGCGGAGTTCGCATCGTCCGATGGGACGACCGCTGGTACGAGATTTCGCGCGCGGAGCTGGACAGCATCAACCGGGCGAAACGCGGCTACAATGGCACTCAAATCTCCGCGGTGGCGGACGCGATCGCCGCGCTGAACTTTAAAGGACGCCTGATTCTCATCACGGACGGCGAGGTGGATGGCAGCAGCGTGGACCGGTGCGACCTAACGCTCGGGAGCCTTGGCATCGCCGACCGATTCACTTCGGTAGACGTGCATATCATTTCTAACGCGCCGAACCTGAGCGTGTCGTGTCCTTTCACGCGTCATTGCACGCACCGCATTCAGGTGTACAATAAGACGAATCCCGTGCCGGAGTACACGAACGTCGTCCGCTCTGAGGATATCGCGCTTCTGACGAACCTGGACAGCATTCAGACGATCGCCGCGTTTGAGGAGGCCCACGATGGCCTGCTCGGGGCGCTCACGGCGCGGATGATGGGCCGCAGCGCAGTAGACACGCAAATCCACGACCAGCTCGTGCGCCTTCGCGCGCGGCTCCTTGCCGAGCTGTCGCGCCACAACACGCACGGCGTCAGCGATGAGGTGCGTGCCCTCGGCGAGGTCACCGATTTCACGGAGGCGCTCGGCGTCTACCGTGGGATTATGGAGGCCTTTTACGCCACCCAGACGAACACCCTAGACAAAAGGATCGCGCATATGCTGAACATCACGAAAGGCGGCCTGCGCCACGACTTCTCGCACCGTTTGCGCCGAGCGCCCGAGGAGGCCGAGACGGATGTCGCGGAGCTGCAAGTGACGGAGGCGGCCGATGCCGAGGCCGCCGACTCCGAGGCCGCCTCAGAGTCGGCGGATGCGGCCGACTCTGAGGCCGTCTTCAACTGCCCAATTCTTATGGAGGACGAGAGCGACGTTGCCATCTTGATCAAGGAGCGCCCTCCGATTCTGGATGGCCTGTCGGCGGCGGTCGTGGAAGACCTGATAAACTGCCCGCTGAATGCTTTGAACCGCTCAGAGGTGGTCGCGGCGATTTCGGCGTGCTTTGACGTGGCCGTGGGTCTGCCGGCGATCCAGATGGCCGATAAGCTTGCCCCGGTGTCCCTCACTGAAAAGAGCCCTTATACGCGCGAGGCGACCATCGGTGCGCTGTATCTCGGCGCGAACGCTTCGCAGGCGGCGGCGACCGACGCGACGATTGCGCGTATGCTGACGGGTCCTGCGCGGCGCCGCGTGGGCAATATGGACCTCTGGGCGGCGGTGATCTGGCGCATTCTGGCCGACCGCACGACGAACGAGGCCGTGCGGCTGTCCGAGGAGGCCGTGACGCCGGCGGCGGAGCGTCACCTGCGCTGGCGTCTTGCGAACCGGACGACTTACGCGTCTATGAGCGGCCTCCCGGGCTACCTGAACATTCGCGTGCCTCTCGGCCTGGCGTGCTGGATGGTGACTGCATCGCCGTTCTTGGAGCTGCCGACGAAACGCGATATGGTGCGCACCCACGTGTTTCACCTCCGGCCGATTTACGACCTCGCCCAGATGTCGGGGATGCCGATGCCGCCCTCGGCGGCGCTGGAACGTCAGCGCCTGCGTCTGGTCGCCCTCTACCGCTTCCTAGGCTGGGCGAAGCGCGAGGACGCCGAGTTCCGGATGTGCGTCCGGGCGCTGTACCAAAACTGCGCGATCTTGGAGACCGAGAAGCACGCGGGTGTAATCAACCGCAGCGACTACTGCAAGTTTCCCGTGCGCTTTGTGCCGCTGGATGGCGGCGCGTCGGACGCACAAAAAGAGGCGGTCCTTGCCGAATGCTTCGCCGACTTGGCAAGCCTGGGTGCGGAAGAGATCGTCTACATCGCGTCGCTGGTGTCGCCCAACTCCGCGGCGGACACGATTACGCTGCCGGGGCCCGAGGCCGCTGTGGGCGTGCCGGGCGTGCCGCCGGCCGCGTCCGTTTGCTGGCCCGAATACGGCCTAGAAACGACCGCGATCAAAGCGGACATTCCGATCTGCCCGGCGACGATGCGGCCGTATTACTACATTCCGCCGGTGTGCGAGAAGACGTGGAAGGACGCCTTGCTCGCCGCGTACGGCACCCCGTCCACCGCGTGCATTTCCGCGAACGCCGCGTACATTCGCTTCGTTGAGCGGTTCGGCCGATTTCCGGCGAACGCCGACGAGCTTCTCGTGTTCATTTACTACTTCTACGTCGTTTACCGCGACGTGGCATCGCTGGCGGCACCCATCGTTCAATTCACCACCGAAGTCTACGACAGCTACGCCGCAGTGATTTCGGGGACGACCCCGGAGGCGTTTAACCGCCTCGCACTGGCCTCAATGCCTATCAACGTGCGTATTGAGATTGAAAAGAAGGCGGCAACGGCAGCAGCAAGCTGCGATGCAGCCATATAAGCATTGTTTTCTGATAGTATAGCAGAGTCGGAGCGGACCGAGCTAGGTTCGTTTCCGAGTGTCCGAAACGTCGGATGACTGTGACGAATACCGGGTATGAAGGTTACCGGCCCACGCGTCTAAAAGTCATCAGTCTTGGCGTCGGGATTTCGGATGAAACGAATGATTCGCTCAATCTCACCGGAAATCAGCATCTCATCGTCGGCGAGACGCTGCTGAACACGGGCATCGGCACCGAAAAAGCCTACGGTCTGATCGTGGATAAACAGGGCATTGCCGTAAACAGCACGATTCCGGATCGGGCGCTTCAAAGCAACGTGTACGCGGCGTTCATTGAGGGCAATGTGTTCGTTACTGGAACGCTCACGGCGTGCAACATCATTTGGGCGGGTTCTAATGGCAGCGGCGGGAGCGGGGGGAGCGGCGGCGCGAGCAACTTCTGGATTCAGAGCACGGGCGATCAGGACTCTATTTACTTCCCTGGGCGCATCACTTTTGGTAACCGTGGAAACAACACGGTCGCGCGGAACAATACGCACGCGATGTCCATTGCGGAATCCGCGGATCGCACGATTGACCACGCGCAGATTTCGGTTCAAAACACGCAGCTCGCCGAGTTCCGCGTGGCGGTGCTGGGGACGTCCAACATCTCGCCGGCGGTCGTGAATACGGTTCCGGGCGTGCCGCTGGAATTCCACGCGGCGCGTGGCCAGGACTATTTCAGCAACGTGTATCGCCGTAGTTACTACGCGGACGGCAGCAATGTCACGGTGGCCTCGGAGATCCCGCGCTACCTGACGCGCGCCTCTCAGCCGCATATGGTGATTGACGTTGACGGCACCGTCGGCGTCGGGATTGCCGCGATGGGTCCGATTACGACCGAGCAGCCGACGCCTGTGCCGACGCCGACGGGCGTGACGTTTCCCCTCGTGACTGAGAAGATGTCGCTGCACGTCAATGGGCCGGCCTTCGCGAGCAATCTGCTGATATGGGATCATCAGTGCAACGTGCCGGTGAACATTGACCGGTTGTACGTGCGGCGTTACGGCGCGACCTTTGACGCGACACAAGTGCTGCCCGGGTACTTCAACAACGAGCCCTACGTCTTCCCGGGACAGCTCGCGGTGGGCGGTCCGCCCAGCGACGGCTTTGACTTCACCGTCACCGGCCGCGAGCGCGTCACCGACTACCTCCAAGTGGACGGGCTGACCACCGTGAACCGGATGGAGGTCAACAACGCGGTGCTGCTGGACGTCGCCTCGTTCTGCAACGACGTGTACCTGTCGCGTGATCTGATCGTGAAAGAATCCATACGCCTGCGGGGCAGTATGTTCGTTGAATATCCGAATAATGAGGGCGGCGTTACCTGGTGCAACATCCAGTTTCAAGTCGCGAATTCCGGTCTATGCAACATCAATTACTTCGGCCTCGGCGTCAGCACGCCTGGGCGCTTTGGGGTGGGCATTGACCCGAACACGGACGAAGTCAATAATCAGCTCGTCGTTCGCAAGCGCGCCTCGGATATTTACGAGCTGGAATTGTTTGACAAGAGCAGTCCGACGCTGCATAAGGTGGCGTATATAGGACATCCGGCGCCCTCGCCCGAACGCCGTGACGATGCCAGTCTCGTGTTCGCGACGCCGGCGCCGTTTGACGCCGACTTCAACTTCCGCACGAACACGCGGGCGCCCCAGAACTTCTACTTCTACCCGGCGTCGTCGTTTGCGTCTCGCACGGAGCCGATCGTGAACAGCAACAATCCGCCGACGCTGAACATTGAGTCGCGCAAGCGTGTGGGCGTGCTGACGTTTGACCCGCTCTCGGCGATGGACGTGCGGGGCGATATCGCGTTCAGCGGCCGCCTGATTCCCATCGGACTCGCGACGGGCACGGGGGACAGCAACGTGCCCGCGGAGATCACCGCGGACACGCCGAACCTCGGCCTGTGGACGGAGGCGACCTTTTCGGCCCCGCTGCCGTCGCAGGGGACGAACGTGACCTTCCGCGGCCTAAGCTACTCGCGGAGCAACGTGACCTCGGCGGCCATTCACGGCACGCCGGATCCGCGCTACGGCCTCGCGGTAAACGGTGGGCTGCGCCTGGATCACGCCTACGGCGCCGACGATGTCCTGACGTCGGCCTGGGTGGCCGGGCCGAACGCGGACGGCACGACGCCTGCGGGGGCCGGCGCGAGTTCGGCAGCGCGGGCCGGCGATGCCTTTGACCCGGCGCACCCCGCGCAGTCGGGAAGTATGTTCACGTACAAAAACGTCGGCATCGGCGTCACGAACCCCGGAGGCGCCGATCTTACGGTGCGCAACACGCGCCTGGGCACGGCGTCGCCGGACGCGGACGATACGATCCTGCGACTGTACCGCAGTGTGCCGTCCTCGTCTCGGACGCGCCTGGAATTCGGCGGCGTGCGCGATCCCTGGATCATTCTCGGCAACGACACCGATCGCCGCCTGGAATTCGGTTACAGCTCCAATGCTTTCGCGACCGCCGCGACCAAGCGCGCGATGTGGATGCGCTACAATACGGACACTGGCGCACAGCAGGTGATCATCGGCGGCGACCTGAACGTGTTTGACGTGTCCCAGAGCAACCCCGATCCCACCGCGCCGCTGATCGTGGACGGCAACATTTCCGTGCTCGGCGACGTGCGCATCCGCGGGCATTACTATATGGGCGGTTCCCTCTTCGTCAACAGCAACCTCATTCCCACGTACCAGCTTCCGGCGAACACCGACGACGTGCTCATTGCCGGAAACATCATTTCGGTGAACCCGGTGACGACGACGAGCGCCGGCGTGACGACCTACGGCTTTATGGGCGTCGGCTATACCGCGGAGGCGCTGACGATTGAGCGGACGACGACGGATAAGACGCCCTTCCGCGTGTACCAGGCGGACCAGGAGATCACGACGATCGGCCGTTTCCAGGCGACGGGCCAGACGGCGCTCGTGGACATCGTGAACCGCGCGGGCGATAAGCTGCGCTTCGGCGTCACGGCGAACAATAACTTTGCCTTTATGGATAAAAATAACAATTCTTTCATCAATTTCAGCACGGATCCGGTGACGTCCCAGCGATTCTTCGGGGTCAATACGGACATTAGCCGACCCGTGACGGCCAGCATTCACATTCAAAATGCCGACGTTGGCAGCAATATGCTGCGGCTGTCGCGCTATGGCGTCGGGGACACGCCGAACGCGGCGCCGGAGCTGGAAATGGAGAAGTCCATCGTGGTCGGCGCGGTCAACCAGACGACGCGCTGGATTTTCCACGGCCCCGACCAGTACCAGCAGAAGCTGTCGCTGATGTACGGCACGGGCGTGGCGACGGCGGCGGCGGGGTCGCCGGATGCCCCCGTTCGCACGGAGCTGTTCACGTTCACGAACACGGGCTGCATCGGCATTGGCAACACGACGCCGGAGTACGCCCTGGACATCGTCGGCAGCGACAAGCGCGGCAGTCTGCGTCTGCTCAACGTGGGAAGCGCCCCGAGCCCGCAGCTGATTTTCCAGTCGGACAGCAACATATACGGCGTGGATGCCAGCACGGATTACCGCTTTTATTCCAGCAATAATACGTTCATCTTGGACTCCGAAAGCGGGACGCTCGGCTACAAGAAGCTGCTGCATTTCGGCACGGACGGCAAGGTCGGCGTGCTGGCGGCGCCGGACAGCCGCTATGCGATGAACGTGGGCGGCAGCCTGAACGTGCGGAGCACGCTGTTCGTGGACGACAACCCGGTGTTCACGACGGAGCCGGACTCGGGCACGACGGTGTTCAGCATCCAGGCGACGAACATTTACTTGAAGCCGAGCACGGGCGTGCTCGGCGGCGTGGTGATCAACGGCAGCCAGCCCACGAGCAACGTGCTTCATCTGTACTCGGGCAGCAATGCGACGATGACGGTGTACGACAGCCTTCACGAGCGCGCGTACCTGCAATTCCGGGCGCAGCAGGGCGGTGCGGGGGGCGGCGTGTTCAACCGTTACGCGGTCGGTATGAGCAATCGCGATTTCGTCATCGGGTATGCGAGCAACACGGGGCGCGCCTCTTACGTGCCGGCGGCGGCGGACGGGTTGCCGGATGTCGGGATGTCGCGCTACGTCACCGTGGGACCGAATCCGGAGGCGAGCGCGGCGGCGGAGGGCTATGCGCAGATTCGGGTGGCGGGTGACGCGCGCCTGCGTAACGTGGCGCTGCTGACGACGCCGGTGACGACGCCGGGTTCGTCGGGCAGCTGCCTGACGCTGACCCACAGCAGCAACGTCGCGGCCGTTCACGCCAACGCGCAGTCCGTGGCGTCGGGGGCGATTGTCCAGGTGGTCGGCGACAACCAGACCGCGCTGTCGGTGACTCAGATGGGCGTCGGGCCCCTGCTCCAACTGCGCAACGTGACGGTGACCGGCGAGGAGCCGCTGCGCGTGGTCGTGGATAATATCGGTTATGTCGGCATCGGCACCACGGCGCCGCAAGCGCCGCTGCACGTCGGTCTCGCCTACGGCGCGGGGTCGCTGGAAGTCGGCGTCCGGATTGACACGGGCGCGCTGCAAATCCCGTCGCTGCGCTTCGCGGACGGGGTGCGCCTGGAAACGCCGGCGGCCGACACGCTGACCGTGAAAACGGCGATGAGCGAGCGGGTGCGCATTGACGCCTATGGAAACGTGGGGATTGGCACGGACGCCTCGGTGGCCCGGGTGCAGATTCACGCACCCACGGCGGCGCAGGGTAGCGCGGAGCCGGTGATCAACGGAGCGGATGCGCTGCGGGTGTTTGGGTCCAACGCGGCCACGGCGGTTGCGCCGGCACTCGTGGTCGCCGCCGATGCGTGGGTCGGCATTGGGACGGCCAGTGCCGCGCTGCCGCCGATTTCCGCGGGTTCGGCGGATCCTGCGGCGGGCTGGGAGCGCTCGGTGTTTACGGTGGCGGGCGGCAACGCGACCTTTGGCGGTGCCGTGCTGCCGGCGGCGACGGAGACGTACGATCTGGGCTCGTCCAATGCGCGCTGGCGCGACCTGTTCCTCTCAGGCAGCACGATGAACCTGGGGGGCACAAAGGTGTCGCGTTCGGCGCTTTCGGGCGATGTTCGCATCGCCGACGGCGCCTCGGACGCGCTGCGCTCCGTGGTGACGGCCTCGGTGACCCTTGGCGACGCAGCGCCGGGCGCGGCGAACGCGACGGCCGTGACGTTCTCGGTAAACCCGGCGTACGTGCCTGGCAATTCGCCGCTTCTGTACACCGTGTACGACACGGCCACGGCGACGTCCACCGTGCTTGAACCGATCTTCAAGACGAGCGACGGGTCCGCCGTGGAGGTCGCGGCGCTGTACATCCGCGAGACCAACAGCAACCCGGCGCTGCTCGTGGACCACACCACCGGCAACAGCAACGCGGCCATCGCGCAATTCCGCTCGGACACGACACCGGTGTTTACGGTCTTCCAGTCGGGCGCGGTCGGGATGGGCCTCGCGGCGGCCTCGGAGTCGGCCGCCGCGCTGCTGACCGGTCTGACCGTCAGTTACAGCAATGAGCTCCCCGACGCCGCCGTCGTCACCATCGCGCAAATGGGCGGCACCGGCGACCTGCTTCGGCTCGCGAGCCCGACGAGCAACGTCGCCGACACGCGCCTGATCGTGACGGCAGACGGCTCGGTCGGCATCGGAACGACCGCGGCAATGGCCGACACGCGCCTGGGCGTCGTGGGCAATTTTGCGGTGACCGAGGGGATTGCGACGTTCGGTAGTAATGTTAGCATTTTGGCGGGAAATCTTGACGTAACTGGGGATATCATAAATAACGGCAACGTCATCAGCACATCCGATCGCCGGCTCAAAGCGGATCTGGTGCGGATTGACGGAGCGCTGGATCGTATCCAGACGCTTACGGGCTACACGTACACGCGCCAGCATTTGGACCGGCCGAATGTGAACGACGCGCGTCGCGAGACGGGCCTAATCGCCCAAGACGTCGCCGAAGTCCTGCCCGAAGCCGTCCATACGAATGCCGATGGATATCTGTCGCTCGCGTATGGTAACCTCGCGGGCCTGATAGTGGAAGCGATTAAGGAACTTCGCTCGGAGATTCGGGAAATCCGGGCGGTGGTTGGGATGCCGTGAGCGTAAATAATGTTAAAAGTTATGAATTTATACAGTATATAGCTATACAGGATGCGGGAGCATATTCATTTTTAATGAACGAGTAAAAATGACACAGGCCGGAACCTTTATTTTTTGGCATTTCCCATACGGAAGTCGTACCACTCTTTCATCTTGGGAATCGCGAGAAGCAACTGACGCTGCTCATCGGTAAGCTTACCGTCTATTAATCTCTTCTTCTGTCCACACAGCCATTTTGAGATAATGGGTTCACTTGTAACGCACGGTAACTCATTCTTTTTTGTGACAATATTCAACAAAATTTGGTAGGACTCTGACCACGACGGAAGTTTGCGTTTGCCTATTAATGACTTTTCAGCGTACCATTCGCGGAATAAGGGAAGGTTTAAAAGAGCCTTTTTGCGTGTATCAGTGAGCTTATTCTCCATTATTTTATCCTTTTGACGACGCATCCAACAACCCTGATGTGTCTTTACATCGTTTGGTAAAGCATTTTCAGTATCGTAATATACCTTTACCATTTCAAATGATTCCTCCCAAGTATATATTTTCTTTTCCAGGTAGGCTTTTGACTCAATGACCCAATCCCAATAAACTTTTACGGTCTTAAATAATTCCAGTTTGTCCTTAGAAAGGGTCTCTCTGAATATTTTATATTTTTGGTGTACACACCAAGAGTTCATATGTTCACGTATTTGCGTAATCGCCAATCCCTCTTCCTCATACATTTTAAGTTGTTCAAACTTTTCCATCCAGGTTGCTGTTTCGCTATAATTTGCAATTGCCTTATCACATATCGCCTGAAACTCCGGGACCTCAAATAGCTTAGCTTTGCGGTCATCTGAAATATTATTTCTACGGATGTAACTGATCTGCATATTTAGCCAATATCCGACTGGATTTGTAGTACGGTATTTAAAGGTTTTGTTCGCCAGTTCATTCTTAAACTGTTCAAACCCGACATCCCATCTAAGTGGACCGGGCGCTATAATGCGTGCATCATAGTCTTTTTTTATGATAGGAACTGCCAGTAACTCATCTAATAGTTCTTTTTTCAGTGTTCCCTTTACTGCACTGTATATATTAGCATAATACCACCTTTGTAATGTTTTATTTTTAGGTTTTAAATCATTGAATTCCAGTATGTGTTCTTTCATAGCTTTCATATTATCCTTCCATTCCGTCCGCGTGCGCATATGAAAAGTTTTACACCACTCATCAAACTCTGGAATGGATAAAAGTTTATTTAACCGTTCTGGTTTAAGTTGGCTTAGTTTAAATAATTTTTTCTGATAAGATACCCATTCGTGTACTATAATATTTGCTTTATCTGATGGCAGACACTTATTTTCACGGCAGAATTCCTGTAACTGCACATACTTCATATTCCATATTTCATCGGCGTTCATACAGTGAACGCGAATATAGTTATTGATTTCCGTCTGTTGAAATGCGATTGATTCTAGGACACGCGCGTCGCCGATTTTGTCGTACGATGCGGAAAAAATCTTGATTTTCTTATGAAACATCGGATCTTCCTCCTTGATGTAGGCGAGTGCATTTAGCGCTTTGCTCCACTCGTCGCACCACATAAACAGGTGGTTCTTCTTCATCACGTTCATAGGATCTAAGCGACCCCCGCGTTGGAGCCGCTGAATCGTGCGAATATCAGAGGTAGAGTGTCCTACGTGGACGATGAATTCGGAGTCGCACCGCGGGATATCAATCGCCTCGTCCAAGATTCTTACGGACGTGATAATGAAAAAGTCGTGCGCTTTGGATTCTTTTTGAAACTCCTGCAAACAGGTCTCCCTCTGCTTGTTCGTCATTGTGTGCTCCATTGTGGCGCTCCACACGCGAATGCCGTGGTATTCCTCGCAGACAGAACGCATCCTGTTCTGGAACGCAGTGCACTCTTCGTGATTGTTTAGGTATACGATGCAGCGGCGCGACCCTGTCTGTAACATACCAGCCGTGAGAAAGAGCGCCTGAGCAGTCAGGTCCTCTTTCGGAAAAATGCTGGGAAAATCAACGGCCACGCGCTTCGGAGAGGTGTCGTCATTTCGCGTTAACAGCGGCAGAATGACTTCGTAATCCACGATGAAGTTCTCGTTCATCCCGCGCGACATACCGTAGTTGTAGATGGGCTTGGCGTCCAGGAGGTCTTTCAGCTGCTCGGGAAAGGTCGCGGACATTAGCAGCTGCGTGCCAAACGTGTTGACCATTTCGCACATCTCGGGGGTGAGGTTGTGCGCCTCGTCCACAATAAGGAAGGTGTCGTTCACGTGGAGGTGGTCGGCGAATTCGCCCATCAGGAGCGTCTTGAAGCTGTCGTACGTCGCAAAGACGATTTGGGTGCGGTCCCGTTCCAGGAACTTGCGAATCGTGTCGGGATCTGTCGTGCCGTAAGAATCGCTGTCCACGACCAGATTGGGCGTGTTTGAAATCTGCTCCATAATGCGGTAGTAGAGGTTAGACACCGAAATCCGCAGCGGCGCGATGCATACAAACAGGCGCGAGGGTGGCGTGTCGTTTGAAGACGAGGCGCGGTTCTGCGCTTTTTCCATCAAGCGCTGAATCGTGCGGGTCGCGATGAGCGTCTTCCCGAGGCCGCAGCCCATTTGTAGGATCATCTGGGCGTCGTCCGGGTCCTCCTCAATCTTGCCGACGATCGTGTCCACCGCCTCAATCTGATACGGGCGCAGCTTGAACAGCTTTGGCTCTGACGAGGACGCCTGAGCAGTCAGGCCGGCATCGTATTTGAGAAGCGTGTGCGTGAACCAGTCGGGCTGGTTCATCAGATCCTCGCGAAGGCCGATTTCCAGCGGCGTGGACGTGTAGAGATAACCGCTCGTGCGCATACGCGCCATATTGCGGTAAAACCCTGCGAGCTCGCGATTCGGCACCTTGCGCTTCGTGTAGAACTTGGATTGACCGACGCGGTAAATGGCTTTGGTGGGAGCGCTTGCATCCGCCTTGGTGTTTGCGGGAGCCGGCGTTTTGATGAGGAAATCAATGCCATCATCAAGGTACGGCGAATCCAGCTTCTTGTTTTTCTCCAACTCGCGAAACTGAGCGTTGCGCATCAGGCGGCGCGAGTTGTAGTTGTGGAAGACGCCCGCGGCGTACAGTTCTTCCTCAGGAATGAGAGAGGCGTGCCATACATCGTCGCCGTACTTTTCGCGGTGGTAGTTCATTGAAAAGTACTCATAGTCCTGAGCAGCCTGTTTCTCCTCTTCGGTGAGTCCACGAGGAGGCATTTTTGATGTATTTGCGCACCGTTTCAGTGCGCTGCTTATCTTAAAGACATATTATATACGAGGCTAGTCTTTAAATGCTTTAAAAATGCTGTTAAAAAGAAAGTTATTGCGTAATAAGTTATACAGAATAAACTTATTTAAAGCACCACCGATTTCTCGTGACCGACGCGCATATCCAGGCGGACCATTACGTGCGGAATGATGCCGGTGTCAATCAGTTTGCGGAAGAGGGCGACGTCCTCAGAGGCCATATCGTGAAGTTCGGGGACGTTGGGATCGTTCGTCTTAATGACTTGAACGTCGCTATGGAACCACGGGTATTTCAGACGCGAGTCTTCCAGGACACCGTAGCGGAAGGCGCAGAACCCGAGGCCGGCGTAAGCGCAGGGCATATAGTTTAGGCCGGTCGCCGACTTGTACTCGTTGATTTTCTCCTCGGTCAGAAACTGAAAGCAGCCGCCGTTTTTGACGTAGTATTGAGTGTCCCAGGACTCCACGGCGCAGAAGCTCTTCATATCCTCCATCCGATAAATGCCGGATACGACCGAGTGAATCGTCGTGCTTTCAATCAAATCTATTACCTGTTCTGACGTGAAGACGATGTCGCTGTCAATCCATATAGCGACGTCATATGGGATCTGACCATCAAATGGCAGCTGGTTAGGGCCGCGCATTACCGACGCACCGAGGCATTTTGCGCGCGCGAAATGGACGCAGGACGAATACTGGTTGCTGATAAGTACCGTGTATTTCCCTGAATTCCATAGATCGTGGAGCGTTTGGGTCCACGATAGTAGGAAACGGTTGCTGAATGAACGTCCGGGAAGACAGAACACGATGGTTTTCTTGCGCGGCGGCTCGGGGGCAGGCGTGGGCGTTTCCGGTGTGTCCGACATCGTTGCGACAACTGTAAACGAGTGTGCGCGATTGCTTTATATCTTATTCGTTGGCGCGCCGCACAGAGAACCCTTTTTTGTTAGATTGTAGTAGTGGGGAGACATCAGTCAGCTCCTAAGTTTGTGGAAAGGATGGCGCTCACGGGTGATATGCTGATTGGGCGGCACCCGTTGGACCTTCTGAGTCAGACGTCCAATCCCGAAATCGCGACGATCGGCAACTATGGCGATGAGGCTTATATTCGCTTTTATAACAGTAATAATGCTAATTCCGGTCATATTTTTGGTATAAATTCCAATGGCGCGCTTTTTGCGAGCAACATTAGCGGCGGCGAGTCGGCCCTTCGGATAGATACGCTTCAAGTGTCTACGATCGCGAGTACGCGAAATGATAGTAATATTACGTTTCGGGATGTGAATCTGCTAGGTCTCTGCAATGTTCAGTTAATTGGTCAATTATTGGACAAAGACGGTAACCCTTATTCACTCAGTGGAGGATCCGGAACGGGCGGGTTTGCCGATTACTCACTTTACACTATTTATAACCCTACCTCTGAGCCTACACGAATTATTCAAACGAATGATCCAATTCGCACAAATCGGGCGCTTTTCTCTATGACGCTGCTCGTAGGCCGTTTCTATCTGAACGGAGTGATCCCTTACGTGAACCTTGATTCTTTTGTGCCGATTAATAGCACAAATTGGGCGTCGGTGAACGTTTACAACGGTACGATTGAGCAATACGATGCAGGTACGGCGACGCTTGTCCAGTCCACGCCGTTTTTTAGCACGACCACGACGCCTGGGGCGACGCAATATTTCGGCTTTAATACGTTTGTGGACACGCTCACGGAGCTTCCAGATGCGCAAAGGTTCGTAATTGCCGTAGAAGGTACTGGACATCGGCTGTCGTTTGATAGCGCGGCGGTAAGCCTTAAAAGCATTCCCGTTCAGACGAGTACCGGTCTTGGAGGCGTTGACGGAGACAGCGTTCTTGTATCGCGGTCTATTTCCATTAACCCGGCGCGGTCGGTCTTTAACATTGGCGAGGGTGAAAGTAGCAATATATTTACTCTTAGCGCAACAGGCAACTTTATTACAACCGCCTCTAATACGGACGTTTACATCAATGGTGCAAAATATGTTTACCTAGACGCGCTTAATAAGGATTATGACGTCGTGTACAATTACATTAGCGGCACTCAGCAAACTCTATTTACCGTTGCCCTTGCAAGTCCAGCCACGGCAGGAGATGTCGTAGATATTACGGTTTGGCCACAGGCGAGCACGTCCAATTACTATTCCTCGGGCAAGTTTTACCAGGCAACTTCTGTTACCTCAACGCCGTGGTTGAACGTCGTTGGCGGAGGCGTGCGCTATGGCGGCGACGTTATTATTGATGGAAACGTAATTATTCAAGGCAATTTTATTGGTGGCAGTAATACGCGTGATTTCATCACTGGCGTCCAGCTGGATACGCTTGCTATGGCGAATATTAGCTGCAATGTCATTGGAACGCTGAATATTATTGATTATTCTATTACGCCGAAAAAATTACGCTTGACCGAGGGAAATGTAGGAATAGGTACTACTGATCCGCGTAGGAAGCTTGACATAACGGGAGATATTCGAGTGGATGGTGTATTTTATGACGCATCTGATACGCCGATCTGGTTGCCGTCCACCTCACTGAGTTGGAGAACACCCCTATCCCCGCCCATATTCACCATCCCCGGCGGCGGCGCCGTCTCCTATTCCCGCAGCAACGCCCTCTATCGCTGGATCGGCGACGACATCGGCTACAACGTAAACGTCGCCGCCATCGTCACCGCCGTTCCCACGGGAACGCTAACGGCTTCTGCGTGCAATTACCTGCTTTCTCTTCCTTATCCTATAAACGCCGCCGCCTATCCCGCCGACACAATCATCGGCGACTTATGGCTTTCCACCATCTCCTCCAACGCCGGAACCAGCAACGCCTTCAAGGCCTACGCCCGCAGCCTCGCCGGAAACGCAAACGCCGTCACGATCCGCGCGCTGACCGGCACGACCGACGAAAGTCTCGCGGTTTTGACCGTCGGCACGCGGATGACGCTCCAAGGCACGCTCATCTACCGCACGACGAGCATCAACCAGAGCCTCAGCGTTCCGGCCTTTTACACCCCCGCGCAAATCGCCCAAGACCAGGACGGAAACATCGGCGTCAACTTGCCGAGCGCCCAGCCGCCACGCGGCGGAATGGACGTGTACGCGAGCAATGTGACGGCGGGTCTCGTGATAGACCAAGTGAGCACCGGCGACATCGTGGAGTTCAAGAAGGCCGGCGTGACGAAAGTCGTCATTGACACGAATGGAAACCTGGGGGTCGGTACGGCGACGGCACAGGCGCCGGTTTATATTGAGGCGACCACGACGAATGCAATTTCGCCGGTGACGATTCAAGCGACTTCAAGCGGAACCACGGCGGCGATGGTGGTGAATCAGGCGGGATCGGGGGCTATTATGGAGTTGAAGGATGCGGGTGTTAGTAAGGTTGTTGTGGATGCGAATGGGAATGTTGGGATTGGGACGGCAACGCCGCAATCAGCACTGCATGTAAATGGTGCAATTTTTGGACTAAGTATAGCTTTACCATTGGCAATATTTAAAGAAGAACAAGCAAAAACGACTAATGTTGCATCAGTTACAAATACGTGGACAATTAGGCAGTTAAATACAGTACATTTTAATAGTATACCTCAAGTTTCAATAAATAGTGCTACATATACAATTACTTTACCAATTGGTATATATTTTATAGAAGGTTCAGCTCTATGTGGTGCATCAAATCGCCATCAAATACGTTTACGCAATACTGTCACAAATATTGCTAATTATGGTACCGTTGAGTATACTCTAACAACATCAGGTGTCTATACTAGAACTTTTATATCTATTGTACTAAATGTAACTACACTTTCATCATATGTTCTTGAACATTGGTGTAATAGTGGAGGATCAAATGCATTCGGGTTTGATCATAATGCAGGTGGAGATACAAACACATTTTCTTTTCTTCAAATGTTAAAAATAGGTTAGTGTGTATATTTATAAAAGTTATTTTATAAACGTGATTATATATATTTCCCACCACTTTCTATAAGAGAACAACCACCCCCAAATGTCATCCCCGCCCCCCATCCCGCCCTCCCTCTCCGCCCTAGGCCTTCCCCCCCGCCTGACCCTTTCTCCCGACGGCTCCCTCGGCATCAAAACGCCCGCCGCTCCCACCGAATCCCTAGAAGTCGTCGGGAGCGCCATCATTTCCGAGCAGGTGACTGTCGCCGGCCTCACCGTCACCGGGTCCAACGCGGCGGTGACGATGCTTCAAACGCCGACGACGATTACTGGTCCCGTGACGCTTACGGATGGCTTCACGATGCCCGCGCTCGGGTTCGCGGCGAACCTCGGGGCGCTTCAAGTCACTGCGGGCGGCCTCGTCGGCATCGGCACGGTGCCGAATGGCGCTGGTGGCGTCGTTTTGGATCTCGGCGGCGCCGGCGGGATTTCGGCGGGCTCCGTGAGTGCTGCGGGGACCGTGACGGCCTCCGCGGGATTCTTCGGGGACAGCGCGGGCCTCACCGGATTCGCGCCGTCCGCGCGGACCGACACGACGAATGCCGCGAACATCACGGCGGGCACCCTCGGCACCGCGCGGCTTCCGGCGCGGCTGCCGGCGGTCGTTTCGGCGGGCGGATTCGTGGGTGTGGGGGCGAATGCGCCGCCGGCGGGCGCGACGCGTGGACTCGCCGGGGCGCCGCGCTTAGACCTCGTGGCCGAGGCGCTGACCGCGCGGCCCTGTGCGATCCCGCCGTCCCCGATGACGGCTGCGGAGACGGTGTTCGGCGCCGGCAGCGATGCGGTGAGCAATGCCGTGCACCTCGCCGGAACTTACACGGCCGCCGCGTCCACCGAGGCCCCAGGGACCGCCGCGTGGTTCGCGCTGGACGCCGATACTGAGAATGTGTGGCAGTCCATTGCCGAATACACGCCGAGTTACGCGCCCGCGGGGGTCCCCGTGACGACGCGCGATGCCCAAAACGTCACGTACGCCGGGCATTACATTCAGCTCGCGGCGCAAATCGCCAACAGCTCCGGAATGGCCGTGACGGGCTACGAGATCACCGCGGGGTCCGCGTTCACTGCGCCGGCGTCGTGGGTGCTCCTTGGGTCGGTCCTCGGAAACACTTGGACGGTGCTGGATGCGGTCACGGACGCCCCACCGTTTACTGGTGGCGGCGGGGGCGCGGCGCGCTTCGGCATCGTCGGAGCGCCCGCAGGCCTCGCCTTATTCCGCCTGGTCATCACGAAGACCGCCGGCGGCAATCCGGCGACGCCGGCGCGGGCGGGGATCGCGTCGTTCCGGCTGACGACAACGCACGGTGTGCGGCTTTCGGTGCCGCTGAGGGTATCGCCTGCGGACGCGGGAGCGGGCGCGGCGGGCGCCGGCGTCCTCGTCGTGGCCCCGAACGGCAACGTCGGGATTGGCACGGAGACGCCGACGGCCGCGCTGCACATCGCGGCGGCCGCGGGCGCTCCGCGCTTTGCCGCGCTCGGCAACGGCGGCAGCACGATTCCGCTGGCCGTGGACGCCCTCGGGAACCTGACGACGACGCTGTCGGACGCGCGCCTGAAACACCGGATCCGCCCCCTGTCCTACGGGCTCGCCGACATCTGCGCGCTGCGCCCCGTTCACTACGAATGGGTTCCCGAGGAAGCGGCCCTTCGCGGCGCCCGGGAGCAGATCGGTCTGCTCGCGCAGGAAGTCGCGGAGGTGATTCCGGAGGCCGTCGCTGCCGTTGCTGCCGTCGCTGCGGGTGCTGCGACGACAAAAGGATCTGATGCGCCCCTACTGTCCCTGGACGCCACCGCGCTGATTCCGGTGCTGATCCGCGCGGTCCAGGAGGTCACGGAGCGCCTGGAACGGCTGGAAACGCGTATGAGCCGCGTGGGGGCGTACGTGGTGCCGCACGGCTCACCCGAGTCTCGCCGTGGAAGCGCCGACGCCGACGCCGCCTAACACGAGCATCCACACGGATTTCGTGGTCATCTGGGCGATGTCGCGCTCCTCGGTGTCCGCGTCAATCGCGACAAATTCGGTCGCGGTGTTCTCGGCGAGACTCAGGCGCCCGACGAACCCTTCGCGGTAGAAGCCGACCGGAACGCCGGATCCCGGGAGGACCTCCATCATACACACATCGGAGACGGTGCGGCACATTGGGCAGCGGCACACCTGTGCGGGCATACTCAGCCACCAGGCGGCCAAACACGGCGCGTGGATCGCGTGGCCGCACGAGGGCATTTTGAGCATCGGTGTGGACGATTGCGTGCAGAAAAAACATTCTTCGGGGGTTGGGGTGGTGGTGTGGGTTGGATGTGTGGTGCCGCAGGCGTGGCTGTGGCAGGAGCCCATTTTAGCTAGCTAGCTAGCGTAGCTGTAAGTGCGATGGATGCGTGATGAGTAAATCATTTTTTAGATCGGACCATAGTAGAGCCGACGGCAGTGTGCGTGTTGGGTTGGAGAAGTTGGAGTTGTTGACCGTTGAATGTCGTTGTATTTCCAGTTGTCCGGTTCTAACGTAAGGAACACGGGAGATTTAACAAATACTGGTAATGCAACCATTGGGGGTACCGTGTCTGCTGCGAGTGGCTCAATGTTCCGCAATCGGATTATTAACGGCGATATGCGGATAGATCAGCGCAATGCGGGGTACGCCGGGAATAGCGGATTTGGACCGGACCGGTTTAAGGTCGTCGGAAGCAACTGCGCGGTCTCGGTGCTGCCGCGGCAAGTCACACTGTCCACAGAGGACAGCGCGGCGACCGGGGGCTTTACCTATGCGACATCGTTGACGACGATTGCTGGGCCGACAAATGGACTCGCTGCGTACTTGTCGTTTAATAGCAATATTTCGGATGTGATGGGCGGGCTGGTGAATCCGACGGTCACTGGAACGATGCGGTATGTACCGGGGGTGGTGCCGAGTGCCGGGACGGCAAGCGCGCTTTATTTGGCAAATGAGGGAAATGTTTTGTCAACAAATACAAAGGCATCTAACTATCTAATATATCCATACACGCAAACTACATCTATTACAGTGTCCTGTTGGTTAATGTGCACTAAACTACCAACAACATCTGGTCAGCCCTCGGCTCCGTGGGGGTTTGGTGGGCCTTCTACGCAACAATTAAATTTGTTCATTGCTTACGCTACGGCAACAACTGCAAATTTATCTTTAACATATAATTCATTTGGACTTACAACAACAGTACCTATTGTTGCAAACACGTGGTATCATATTACTGGTACATACATCCCAAGTACATCATTTACATTATATGTTAATGGTGCATTTATCGGCAGCATCACAACAAGTGTGCCAAGTGTATTTACACCTAATAGTCAACTGACATTAGGTGATGCAACAACATCTGGTACACAGTACTGGCCATTCGCCGGCTACATAGACGACTTCCGCATCTACAACCGCGCGCTTGGCTCCGGCGAAATCGCCCTTCTCGCCGGCTGCACCACTGGGATCACGTCGGCGCCTAGCAGTGGTCTAGCGGCATACTATCCGTTTGATGGGAGCACAGCGGAAACGAGTGGGAATTCGGGGCCATCACTTACAACGACGGGGAGTGTGTCGTATGTGACGGGGGCGATTGGAGGACAGGCGGTTTACTTGGCGAATGAGGGGAATGTGTTGGCGACAAGTACTAAGGCTACAAACCGGCTCATATCGGACAATTATAATGTAACCGGTGCAATAACCTTTAGTTTATTCGCCAAAGCCACAAAAATGCCTTTTAGTGGGCAGCCCTCAGTTATATTAAATTTGGGATTATCTAGTAGTACAAATTATGCAGAAATATACTTAAATTATGTAAGTACATCTAATGCGAATGTAATTGTTAGTGCAGGTGGAGCAACAGTAGGAACTTATTATAATTTATCTATAAATCAATGGGTTCATATAATATTAATATGGGTTCCAAATGCGGCGACGTATTTTTATATAAATGGCTCTTTAATTGGGTCAGTCGCAAATACAACCTCTTCACCTGGATTATTATATTATGTACTCGGCGATTCTGTTCACGCTACATTATATCCAAAGCCTTTCGCCGGCTACATAGACGACTTCCGCCTCTACAATCGCGCCCTAACCACAAACGAAATCGCCTACCTTTCCGGCAATGCCATTTACCCAACCATCCAAACATTCAATCAAGCAGCGTATTTCCCGTTTGATGGGAACCTGACGGATTCTAGTGGAAATGGGGTGACGCTGACGCCGACGGGAACGATGCAGTACGTTACCGGGGTTACCGGGACGCAGGCGGTTTACTTGGCTAATGAGGCAAATAATGTAGCTACACCTACGGCTGCTGCAAATTACATGACAAGTACATTTACTTTACCGACAACCTTTTCTCTTTCCTTTTGGTTTTTAACAACCAAACTTGTAAGCGGTAATGGTCAAGCCCTATTTTACACGAACACTGGAAGTAGTGCGTTAACTAATTCTCTTGGAATTTACATAAGTAATGCTGCTGAATTGCGAGGTGATTTACTATTAACCGCATCATTTGGTGGTGGTTTTTACGTATCTATAAACACGTGGTATCATGTTAGTCTGACTTGTACTCCAAGCTCTACAAACATATTTATAAATGGTTCCTTAAATGTTACCCGCACTCCGAGTGTAATTGCACAAAATGGATTTATGCTCGGGAATTATTCAACAACAGGAACATATCCATTCGCCGGCTACATTGACGACTTCCGCATCTACAACACCGCACTCACCCAATCCCAAATCAGCGCGCTCTACTACGGCAGCGCCCATATCGCTTCTCGCGCCTCCGCGATTATGAATTACACCCCGCAGCCCGCGGTGCTTTACCAGCAGGCGATTGAAGGGTTTAACCTTACCGATTTAGGATTTGGTAGTGCTCTTGCGGCACCGGTGACTCTAAGCTGTTGGCTCAAAAATAACACTTCTAGCTCTCAGCGATTTTCACTTTCGCTGAATAATAATAATGGCGCCGCTGGTCGCAGTTTTATTTATACAACTCAAACAATTATCGCAGGCGCGTGGTCTAAAATCGTATTCACGATTCCCGGGGATACCGCGGGCACTTGGGCGAAAGACGCGCAGACGAGCTTGAATCTATCGGTCGCCCTCGGTACTTATGCGAGCGAATACGCGGTGACTACGACCACCGGTGCTTGGTTAAGTGATATTTACTCGGCGGAGTCAAATGTTCAGGTTTATAATGGAGCTAGTACAGGTTTACTTAGAGTCCAGGATAATTCTATTTTAATTACGGGGGTCCAGTTGGAAAAAGGCGGTATTACGACGCCTTTTGAATTTAAACCTTATTCTGCGGAGATTACGCTGGCGAATCCGAGAAGTATTACGGTGAATCCTGATAATGGGACTTATGTAGGTGAACCTGCAATGGCATTAATACAAGATTCTAAACCATCCGGTACGAATGGAGGCGGTACAACTGCTTTAACATGGAATATAAGAACCTTAACTGAAATTGTATTTAATACAATAATTGGGTTAAGCCTTAATACTAGTACCAATCAATTTACATTACCTACCGGAAAATACTTAATAAATGCATCGGCGCCAGTATATAGTGTAAATAATCATAAGTCTAGGCTTTATAATGTTTCGGATGCAATAAGTTCAATTATTGGAACATCCGAATTTGCAGGTCAAACAAATGTTCCTACAACTGCAAACTATCCTTCAAGTCGTTCATTTATTAAAGGTATTATAACAATAAATTCAAGTAAATTATTTCGTATAGAACATTATACAGGTCTAAGCCAAGGCGGTAATGGTTTAGGTGCATCAATTGCGATATCTGGAATTGCTGAAGTTTATACAATTGTAGAAATTACAAAATTAGGGTAATTATCTTATATAATTCATTTTTCTAAAATGGCCTCCTTTTAGAGTATAAAGCAAAAATGTCCGCCGTAGAACTCATCCTCCGTCAAGTCCACCAAATGCTCGCCCCCATTCTAGCCCGCCTAGACTCCATAGAAGCCCGCGTGACTTCCATTGAGAACGACCAGCGTTGGCGTGAGTATTCCGCGAAGGAAAACCCCATTTTCACCGGCGGCGGCGAAGAATCCCCTGCGTCGTCGGCGTGGCCTTCGCCGGCGGCTTCGGAATCCGGCGACTGAGCGCCGCGGATCCTTTTTCATTTTTGTAAGTAAGCGTAGCAGCCAGTATGTCACTTTCATTCCAAAACATAGCCTATTACTTCACCGGCTACACATTCACCGCGAGCATTCTCGTTTACGCCCTCGGCGACGCGGTGCCGCCCTTCATCGCCGATGTTGTCCGCACCGCCGCCGCGCTCGTCGCCGTCAGTACCGTTTACGTCCACGCGCGGTTGAATTGCCACGATGAAGTCCACACGTTTTATGAGCGCGTGTTCCAACACAAAATGTCCCGGACCGCCGGCGTCCTCGTGGATGTCGTCACGCATTTCTTGCCGTTCTTCCTGAACGGCCCGCCCCGCGATCCCCGCGCGATTTTCGTCGGGTACGCGGTTCTCGCGCTGTGGTACCTTCGCGTTCGGCCGTTCATTCAGGAGCTCTACATACCGACGATCCCGCTGCGCGAGTACGACACCCTGATTTTCGCGGTCCTTCCGGGCATCGCCGCGGCATTTGCGGCGGCGCGCGCGGTTATTTAAGGCCGCGCCGCGACCGAGTCCTAGCGCAGCGATGCTCAGCTCCGTGTTCATCCGCTCGCACGTGCACGTGCTTCAACGGCACGATGCGACGTATCTCGGGTTCCGGCACTTGAACAAACCTTACCTCCTCGCGTTCTCCCAGCCGTCGCTGGCGCTCAAAATCGCCGCGCAGACGAATCGGCCCGACGACATCGCCCTGCGTCAGCACGTGACCACGAACATCCTTGCGGGAATGACGCAGGCGCAGGCGGCCTACTGGGACGCGATCGCTGCCGCCCGCAGCGACGCACCAGCGCCGAGCGAGTTCCAAGTGAACTTCGCCGGGCTCCTGACGTTCACCGCGCAGGTCCTGCCGGTCACGGAGATGTGCACGCTCGCCGAGATTTCCGTAGAGGACCTACTGGACTACCCGATGACGCGCAACCTCGGCGTCGCCGTCGTCCGAAAAGTCACCGACGACCGTGAGGTCCCCGGCCGCACGGAAACCGAGGTCATCGTCATAGAGTCCTGCACGCGCCCGGTGGATTTCCGGCGGCCGATGGCGTAGCGCCACGCAGCGCTGCGCGGCTAATTTATTTTTAAGTTTTAAGATGCCCTCCGCCGCGTATGCCGAGCTCTCCAAGCTGCTCTCGTTGTACAACCGGGTCCTTCCGAGCTGGTCGTTCCCTTACGTGCCGCTCACGATCGCCGCGGGCTTTCAAGTCATCGCCTGGTTTGGCGGGCAGGCCTTTTATGGGCTGAGCCTGATCCCGCGCGTGCTTGTGCTGTGGCTGTTTGCCTTCGGCGAATACGGATTTATGTCGCCGGCGATGAATGCGGCCCAGGAGATCCTGGGGACATCCGAAGCGACGCTGGTGATCGTATACCAGATGATCACACTGATCGTGTTCCTGCTCGTAAACAAATTTTGGTTCAAAAAGACACTCAGCAAAAATAATTACGTATCGTTCGCCTTCGCGAGCGCAGCGATTTACTTCGCGGTGCGGGGGCCTCTATAAAAAAATACCGTTCAAAACGACTAGGCCGTTATTTTTTACACCAACCTGCTATTACTGAGAATGGTGCGGATTTACGTGAAAAGTGCCCGTTCAAAACGACTATGTGAAACTTGGTGCCTCCCACCTTGAAAGCAAACTCCAAAAAATTGAGTTCGCGCGTTTCCCGATCACCGAACGACGACGACGACGACGACCGCCGCGAAATGGAGTGCTCCATCTGCTGCGAGAAGTACAACAAGAGCTCCCGGAAGCCGGTGGGCTGTGGCTGTGGCATTGAGGTGTGCCGGGAGTGCGCCCAGCGCGTGCTTCTGGACACCGCGACGAACCCGCAGTGTATGGGCTGCCGCCGCCCGTGGGACTCCGCGTTCCTGGCCGAGAACTTCACGAAGGTTTTCATCTCCAAGACGCTGAAAGAGCACCGCGCGAATGTGCTGTTTGACCGCGAGAAGGCGATGCTGCCGGAGGCGCAGCCGCTCGCCGAGCTCACCAAGGCGATGAAGCCGATCGTTGAGGCGACCCGTGCGAGCACCGAGAAGATCGCGGAGGAAGAGATGCTCTACCGCGAGAAGTGCATTGAGCTGGACGGGCTGCGGGTTACGATGCGCCACGAGAACCGCCTGATCACCGACATCGGCGACTACATCACCGCGACCAAGGCCGTCGCGGAGCTCCGGAAGTCGCTGGCGGCGGAAAAGGCGATCCTCCTGTCCTACCAGGACCTGCAAAAGATCGTGCGGAACCTGATGGATCCCACCGCCGGCCCCGTGTACAGCGGCGGCGAGGCGTCCGCCCGCCGCTTCGTCCGCGCCTGCCCGGCCGAAGGCTGCCGCGGCTTCCTCTCGGAGCAGTGGAAGTGCGGCCTCTGCAACGTCCGCGTCTGCGCGAAGTGCCACGAGATCAAGACCGCGGCGGCCGCCGACACCGCGGCCGACCCCTCCGCCCCCGGCCCTTCGCAGCCCCGCGGCGGCAGCAGCGCCCCGCAGCACGTCTGCAACCCCGAGAATGTCGCCTCGGCGGCGATGATCGCGAAGGACTCGCGGCCGTGCCCCAGCTGCGCGGCGCTGATTCACCGCGTCTCGGGCTGCGACCAGATGTGGTGCGTCTGCTGCAAGACCGCGTTCAACTACCGCACGGGCGTCGTGGACAAGGGCGTCATCCACAACCCCGAGTACAACCGGTACCTGAGGGAGCGCGCGGCCCGGATGGCGGCGGCCGACGGGAACCCCGAGGCCGTCGCCGAGCCGCCCGCGCCCCCGCGCGCCGAGGGCGATGTCCCCTGCGGCCGCGCAAACATCCACGGCGAGCGCGAGCTGCCGGCGACGTACGACCGGTTTGCCGTCAAGATGCACCAGACGTTAAAACTTAACGGGACGCCGGCGGGCAACACGATTATGGCGATTTACCACGCGTTCAACCACAACAATTACGCGATTCGGCGCCGCTACGGGGAGGCCGTGGCGCCGGAGGCGCGCAACCGCGACATCCGCATCAAGTTTCTGCTGGGCGACATTGACGAGACCGCCTTCAAGCGCCTACTGCACCAGCGCGAGAAGGCCGAGGCCAAGAAGAACGAGTACCGCGAGGCGTTTACCACCTTTCAGAACATCACCGCGGACTACCTGGTGCTCGTCTACACCGCCGAGACCAAGAAGGCCGCCGAGGACCTGGCCGAAGAGATGGAACGCCTCCGCGTCTTCACGAACGACCTGCTCGGCCAGATCGCCGCCCGCTACAACGCAGTGCCGCCGGCGATCACCGCGGAGTTCCGCTTGGAGTCCGTCTAAGCACCGGAGGCAAGGCAAGCCGAAGTCAAAGCACACACAAGGGGGATATGGGATTTTTGGGGATGCCGCTAAAAGGCCATATAAAGCCCGACAATATTAAGTCATAAGTGTCACTCAATTAAGCCAAAAATAAGTATATGTCCGCCGCCTATCTCAGTGGGATCTCCTACGAATCGCGCATCGCCGCCCGTCTCGCATCCCTGCGATGGTCCGAAAGCCGCGTTCCGGTTCGCCTGGTGCGCCCCCCCGCCGGCGCGACGCACGGGAATGACGTGCAGTTTTACGCCGCGCCGTACCCCACGACGGCGCCGCTGCGCGTCATCGGCCTGGAAATCAAGACCGCCGGCGCCGTGGAGGCCGGCCAGCGCACCTTCAAACTCACGAAAAACGGCGATCTGGCGCTTCCAGATAACCAACAAAACCAAATTCACCGTTACTGTCTCCCCGCAGGCTTTCGGCCTTTTAAGGGCCGCGTGCCGTCCTTTCTCCTCGGCGATAAGTCCTTTGCGACCTGGCGCGAAGAAAAGCGCCACTTCACCAGCGAATACCTCAACATCTCCGAGCCGGATATGATCGCGCGCTATTACCGAAGTAAAGGCTCCGATTACATCCAAATTCAAGACCTCGGCCTGTACCATACCGGCGCGGACCCCTGCGCTTTTGGCGTCCCGCTCTTCACCTGTAACATAAGGATCCGCATCCGCTGTAAACAACACGGCAGCAGCTCACTGCCGACGTCCGTCCTCGCCGCCCTGGAAATCCGGGATCGCTCACAGATCCCGGCGTCCCCGTATTGCTTGGAGACCCGGCTCCCGTCCGTTTTTACGGAAGCCGCGGCGTCGTCGCCGGACTCGTCATCGGCGTCCGCATCATCGTCGGCGTCATATCGCCGTTCCGCAAAATCGGCCTGCTCCGAATCCAGCTCAGAGTCTGTTTCAGGAACCGGCCGCCGATCCCAGGACCCCCAGGAAACACCGCTTCTTCTTCCGCCACCGCTGCAATTTCGGCAGTCACATATTGAGCGCTATCTTCTTCCTTTGGGAGAGGAATAGGGGCCGCAGGCCCATTCATTTTTCTAATTTTGTCGTATTCTATGCTACGAATGTGCTGCGCGATTTGGTGCGTTTCATTTCCGTACCGGCTGACCATCTTCTCCTTTCCCTGCCCGCGCCGCCTCTTTCGCGGGATCCGGTCGCGGTCCCCGCCGCTGCCGCAACACGGTCCGCTCGGATCCTTCCGCGGAAGCAGTTCGTGCGGCAGATCCGTGGCCTCGCTCAGTATCGTGTCAATCTCCTTATGGAATCCTTCAACGAATTTCAGGAAGGCTTCCGGCTGAAACTGGATCGCCTTGCTCTCAACGAGCGTCATATTGTGCTGAATCATCCGAGAGATCTTGGCGTAATTCTTGGCCATATACTTGGACTCCTCGGCGCGCTCACTGTACCGAAAGTACCGTTGGAGCGCCGTAAGAATCGCCGTAGTCACGCCGAAAATCGTCACGATCACCGAGAGGCCGTAATTCGTCCCGGAAGACCCGATTTGCGCGACCGAACTCACACCGGTGACGCTGGAAAAGATCAGAAGCGGAATGCTTATGACGTTGTGGCGAAACTTCATACGCATACAGTGGAGCCAAAAAGCCAGACTGCGCTGTTTGCAGTCCAGGGCAACGGACCAGATGTGGTAAGGCAATGCATCTTCGGTGTACTTTTCCCGAAGGGTGTCAAGATCAATGACTTTGTCCATTTAGTGAGTTAGATTGAAGGTCTTTAAGCCGACGGTGTACGTTTCGCGTGCGCGCGGCGTTGTAAAAAGGAGGCAAACCCCGCAGCGTAATGGTGCGGGTATTTGGTGATTGTTAGCGGATATGACGAGAATCCGTGGTATTTTGGGGTGTGGCGGAAGAATTCGGCGATTTTTTCCAGATCCTATCTATATACACTACAAATTTCTAAATATGTTTTAGTTTTTATTGTTAATTTAATCACTTTTCTAGAATGACACTAGTTCAGTAAGAGAAGTTTAAGAAAGTTCAAAAAAGAGACCGACTTTTTCAACGACAGATTTTAGCAGCCGATTCCATTTTTGAGGGGGTTAAACATCAATTTTGGTTGTAGCCGTCCTATACAATAATTCTCGTCCTAGTCAGGTATCTGAAAAAACAGAGAGTTTTCTTAGATCCTA
>Ga0209355_1000144_pt1 | contig 42360 bp, 49 predicted proteins | sample LauGreSBDMM110SN_3_FD_187563 | JGI IMG/M metagenome (GOLD analysis project Ga0209355, IMG submission 187563) | Freshwater lake microbial communities from Lake Michigan, USA - Sp13.BD.MM110.SN (SPAdes) (version 2) | ecosystem: Environmental > Aquatic > Freshwater > Lake | place: Lake Michigan... | reverse complement strand
TATCATCTCGGTGATGTCCTAAGGCTATCTTGGTAGCCCCAAGTTCATCTGCAACGCGATACAAAATACCGCGTCGCAAACGCGAACATAAACCACAGGTTGTTTTTCCTTCTGGGATTACTCGCTTAACAATACTGTAGGTATCTTGCTCTTCAATATGAAATGCAATGTTGAGCTGTTCTAAATAATTAGGAAGTATTTCTGCAGGAAAGTTAGGCTGCTTTTGATCAAGATTTACTGCCACGATCTCAAAGGAGATTGGAGCACGCTCACGTAGTTTTAGCAAGATATCCAATAGGGTATAGCTGTCTTTGCCGCCCGATACGCATACCATCACCTTATCGCCGTCGGCAATCATGCCAAAGTCACTAATAGCTTGTCCCACTAAACGAGATAATTTTTTATCTAATTTATTTTCTTCAAATGCTTGCTTACGTGGATCAGCCATATCGGGTTTTAGTAATAAAGTTTATCTAATTCGACGGTTTAATCTTAAATACTTCTACGCCTACTGCCTCGCAATCGGGGTAGACGTCAGGCTTTGCTGTGCTGACTCTGGCAGCCATCACACTGGGGTGCTCTAAAACTGCCTGCACAATATCGTCACATAAGGTCTCTTGTAGATGAATATGACCTCTTTGGACCCGTTGCGTAATCGTTTTACGAATAAAGTCATAATCAAGAACTTCATCCAAGCGATCCTGCTTCGGTGTATTTTCCTCCAGAGGAACATAGAGATCAACATTAAATATAACGCGTTGCTCTGCTTTCTTTTCAAAGTCGTGGACACCGATATTGATGTACACCTCATAATCTTTTAAGAATAAGCGGCGGCAATGGATCAGGCTGGGGTGGGATAAAAGGGAGTGCATGCTAACCTTATTGAGTGTTGAACATCACATCGCGCCGCGATGGAATTAAATGTTGACCGCCATCGACATAAATAGTTGTGCCTGTAATTGCTTTTGCATTCGCAATAAAGAGTGCGGCCTGGGCAATATCATCTGTGCTCGATGAATATCCCATGGGAGTCATTTGATGCGCTTGCAAAAACTCTACTTCTGTTTGTTTGCCAGATGGCAATGTGATCCCGGGGGCTAAACCAACCGAGCGTAGAGTCGGAGCAAAATCAAGCGCCATCATTTCAGTGGCTGTTAATAGTGCGCTCTTTGACAAGGTATATGAAAAATAATCTGGATTTAAATTAATTAACTTTTGATCTAATAATTGAATGGTGACAGGAACTAGTCCATCGTTTCGTGCGAGTTGCTTTTGGAGATGATGAAACATTTCCTGTGCCAATAAAACGGGGGCTGCCAGATTAACTTGGATATTTCGTACGAGGCCTGACTGGGTAACCATATGCGCTTTTTGGCTAGGTCGATCGTATTCAAAGACTGAAGCGCTATTAATTAAACAATCCACTCGACCAAATTCATCAACGCTGGCTTGGAACAAAGTCTTTATTGCGTCTGGCTGAGCCAAATTGGCCTGAATTGCAATTGCCCGGACTCCCAAAGCCTTAATCTGTTCAAGCGTATCTATCGCATCTTGTTTTGAGTTGCCATAGTGCAACACGACGTTCCAACCTGCTTTAGCAAAATGCAGGGCAATGGCTTTACCCAAGCGCTTAGCCGCTCCAGTAAGCAAAACAGTACGATGCGAGGATGTCTTTAAACCTTCCACCTAAACTCTCTTAGACTAACGAGCTATGGATATTAACCCGACCCAGGCCGAAGAGGAGCGTTTGGCCGCCATGATGGCCAAAATTTCCCAAGAAATTAAGGAAAATGGGGGATATCTAGACTTTTCTAGATATATGAATATCGCCCTTTACGAGCCTAAATTAGGCTATTACTCAGCTGGACTGGAAAAGTTTGGGGTAGCAGGTGATTTCATTACCGCCCCTGAAATCAGTCCTTTTTTTGGACAAACTATCGTCAATACCATTTTGCCCATCCTAGAGGGACTTAAGCAAAAGGGTCTTCCTACCCGTATTCTCGAGTTTGGCGCAGGTACCGGTAGCCTTGCAAAATCAATTTTAATTGAGTTACATCTACGCGGATTTGATCTCGATGAATACCAAATCATTGAGATCTCCCCTGATCTTGTAAAGCGTCAGCACGTTCTTTTAAAAGAGGTCTGTGAGCAATATGCAATCCATACGCAATGCAACTGGTTAAGCTCATTCCCCGATCATATTGATGGGGTGATCTTGGCCAATGAGGTACTCGATGCCATTCCATGTGAGCGGATTTGCCTGCATCGCAATACTTGGCATCGTCTTGGTATTGCAGTCACTCCGAATGCTTCACCATTTTTACTAGAAGATTCTGTGGGCCCAGCCTTGAGTACCACTGAGCTAAATGACCTGTCTTTAGTATTACGAAATACGCAGGCATTTTTTGATGGCTACACCACAGAATTTCATCCACAAGCACAAGCTTGGCTTAGAGCGCTGACTGACCGATTGGCATGTGGCCTATTATTAATCATTGACTATGGCTTTCCTGAGCAAGAATACTATCATCCCCAACGTCAAGACGGGACCTTAATGGCTCATTATCAACATCAGACTTTAAGTAATGTATTACAACTTCCGGGCATTTGCGACATCACAAGCCATATTGAATGTTCTAGCCTATTACGACTATTAGAAAAGAGTATCCACGGTGAGCTTTTTTACTCAAGCCAGGCATCTTATCTTCTTGACGCAGGAATTACTGAGCTGGTTCTAGAAAAATCAAACCCTCAAAATTTCGAACACTTTATTCCGATTTCGAATGCGCTACAGAAGTTACTATCTGAAGCAGAAATGGGCGAACTTTTTAAGGTGATTGCTTTTGGAAAAAATCTTGAGCAACTTAAACTTCGATTAAATCAGTTACCTGGCCTATCTGGTCGTAATCGTGTTTACTAATCTAAAGCCTGTGAAATAGCCATTAAGCGTGCATGCACTACCGCTTGATGGATCTGTTCACCAAGATTACTGCTTGAGCCTAGCTGACTAATCTTTGCTGCAATTTGACCACCATCGACCTGTAGCGCAGCATTTACTAATTTTGACCAATTGGCAACTCCGACTCCTATGCTTTCGAATAATTTCATTACTTCGGTAAAGCGGGCTGGTTTACGCCATACATCGGTACGATTAAATAAATCGAGCACAATTTGAGGACTCAGAACGAACTCGTGGCATGCTTCAAATTCAGCAACAGCAAAACAATACTCAGTAATCTCATTTGGCACTCTTAGCTCACCGCCCCAAGTACTAATATCTCCCGGCTTCAGTTTCTTTAAGAGAATTGCTAGACGTTTATCTATCTCAGGGTGGATAGCAACAACCTGTTTTAATTGCGCAAGCATTTCTTTTCTGCTACTCATGTTCCGCCACTGAACGGTAAATGCCGTTGGCCAAATTTCCTCTAGTGCACCACATTCCTCAAGAACATCGATAAAGCGTTCGGGCGCCTGGGATCTAAGTGCTCTTGCAAGCTCTTGCCAAATTCTCTCTTTAGATAAAGTCTTTAGCTCATCCTTGCTCACCATGTGCTTCATGATGGCGAGGGTCTCTGGCGCTATCGTAAATGTTGGGAAACGCGCAGCAAATCGAGCGACTCGTAATACTCGTAGAGGGTCTTCTGAAAAAGCATCGGAGAGATGTCGAAATATACCTTGCTCTAAATCTACTGTGCCCTGATAGGGGTCAATGAGATGGCCAACTAGTTCACCGCTGGCATTTACTTCTTGAGCCATCGCATTAATTGTCAAGTCACGTCGTTTGAGATCATCCTCAAGCTGAATACTTGGATCTGCATGGAAAACAAAGCCTTGATGCCCTGGAGCAGTTTTACGCTCTGTTCTGGCAAGGGCATACTCATGCTGAGTTTGTGGATGCAGAAAGACTGGAAAATGGCTACCTACAGGGCGGAATCCGTTTCCAAGCATTTCCTTTACTGATGATCCAACCACCACATAATCGATATCGTGAACTGGTAAACCAAGTAGGCGATCACGGACCGCGCCACCAACCTGATAAGTCTTCAAGCAATTAAACTTTCTAAGCGTTGTTTAGCAATTCCAAAGTCTTCGCTTAAGGCATCGCGGCCACCAGGCGGCAATATATTAGGAACACTCATTGAGGCAATATTATCTCGGGACATTAGCGTGGGTCCAGGACCAAACTCAAAGGCAACTGCCTGAAGGTATCCGACCCAATTTGGCAAAGAAATAACTGGATTCTTTTTACCCGCTTTGCGGATTGCAAATCGCACTAAGTCTTCCATACTAAATACCTCGGGTCCAACCAAATCATAAATTCTATGAATAGTGCTCGGATCCTCTATAGCCATTACAAAAGCTTTGGCTACATCATTGACACTCACAGGTTGGAAAAGGGCCTTGGTATTGGCTAATGGAATTACTGGAAATAATTTAGCTAAACTCACAAAGGTGTTGATAAATTGATCCTGCGCTCCAAAAATAACCGATGGTCTAAAGATAGTCCAATCTAGGCCACTGTCCTCTACACACCGCTCACCATCGCCCTTACTTCTCTGATACATCGATGGGCCTTGAGAATGCGCCCCTAGGGCGCTCATATGTATATGCCTTTTTAAGCCAAATAGTTTCATCTCACCCATGAGCGCTTTAGGAAGATCAACGTGTGCCTTCTGAAAGCTTGGGCCGTAAGGTTGCCCTGTTCTGTCATGCAAAATTCCAACTAAATTAATAACCGTTGCAGTTGGCTTTAACTCTGCTAAGAGCTTATGAATCTCTTCGCGCTGATTGATATCGGTCTCGACAAGAGTAATGCTTGGCAGTAAGCGTAGATCGCGCATGGCACTATAACGTCTAGAAGGTATTAAGACCGAATATCCTTTTTGCTGCAACTGCTGAGCAATAGTTTTTCCAATAAAACCACTTCCGCCAACGAGTAAAACATCATGTTTCATGGTAGCTCACTTAATATGGCTGTTTTAGGCTGAATAGTACCAAGACGCTGTTTCATAGTGCTCGACTTTCCATCCATTAAAAGTGAATAATAAGTTGCATTGGCCAAAACATTTTTTACATAAGTGCGAGTCTCATTAAACGGAATGGATTCGACAAAGATAGCACCCTCCGTTGATTGCGTTAATTTCTCACGCCAAGACTTTGGTCGAGATGGGCCTGCATTGTATGCGGCCGACGCTAGAACCCAAGAACCATCGAGATCTTGTAACACCATATTAAGGTAGTGGCTACCCAAGGTTAAATTTGTCTGGGTATCCTTTAGTCGCTCATTGGTATACGAGTTCATCCCAATTTTTTTGGCAACATACTTGGCTGTATTGGGCATAACCTGCATGAGGCCCGACGCTCCCACCGAAGAGGAGGCGTTTGTAATAAAGCGTGACTCTTGCCGAATCAGACCGTATGCCCATGCCAGGTTTAGATCAATATTCTTGGCGATCGGACTCAATTGCTCTTTAAATGGAGTGGGGTAACGTAATGAAAAGTCATGCTCCCCTTTTGTGCGATCTGCCGTATTAACAGTCCGATCATAAAGGTGGATCCGCTTGGCATACTCTGCAGCTGCCAATAATTGCTTATCGCCCATACCACGCAACTCCCAATTCCACTCGCGATTGCCTTCAAAGCGTAAATTCATGGCATAAAAACGCTCGCCCCGAACAAAGCCATTACGTACTGCCATTCCTTTGATTTCTGATTCGCTTACTTTAACTTTGGCAGGAATCAATATCGGCTTTCCAAGCTCTTCCCGGGCCAATTGCCCATAAAAGTTGTATTGGTCCTCTAACTCTTTAAACTGGAGGTTGGCTAATTCTGAATTGCCTAGCTCTTTATAGGCTCTACCGTACCAATAGGTCCATGCGGGATCCCTTTGCCTAACAGTGGGATTCATTTTCTCAATCGTGTCTTTGGTTAATTGCCAATCGTGGGCACGTAAGGCAGTACGCACCTTCCACTCTTGGCTCTCAGTTGATAAAAAGGCATCAAAACCTAGCTGCTGTTGTCGACGGTAAGCATCGATCGCGTTACGGTCCAAACGTTTTGCTAAAAATTGACCAATAACTGCCCAAGCCATTGCTTGATCCTCTTTGCTAAAGCGCGTATTGGATTGCATGAATTCGCGATAAGCCTTGCTGGCATCCGTACGTGCAGACCGCACAACCGCTGCAATTGGATCCTCGCCTCCGATCCGCTTGCCAATAGTCTCTAAATTCATTTCGGCAGCAGCGCGCCCTAACGCTTTTGCCTGCCCTATTGTCAGTCCTTTAGCTTGCACAAGCATGGGAACCAACTCTTGACATGCTGAGCCGAAATTACGTGGATCGATCATTATTTTTAAAGCATCTTCCCCAATATGTTTTGGATCTTCTTGCTTTGCAAGTCGCGATTGCAATGCATGGCATTTCACATTAGTGTCGTCATCAAGCATAAAGAGTGGATACTCTTTATCAAATTGTCCCCAGTCCTTTCGTTTACCAAGAACAAGTAACCAATCATTACGGAGACGATCGGCGATTGCTGTGCCCTCATACGCTCTTAAAAAAGCATGGACCTCTTCGTCCACAATCGTATCGGCACGCGCCTCATTGCCCTTGTCAAATAATTGCGGTTTGATTCTAAAATACCGAACGTAGTCGGTATATGGATAGTTCACCAGTGCCGCTGCCAGCTGCCCACTACGATTCACATCATTCTTACGCGCGGCATCACGCAACTCAATAAATAATTTATCGGCTGCGCTTAATTCATAGGCGGTGGATTGACTTTGTGGCGCTTTAGCAGCTGGTGGTTTAGCAAAACTCGCTTGCCAAAAACCTAAATTAAGAATCAGCGCAAACACCAAAAAATTAAAGCATTGCCTGACTGGAGAGGAAGTGGATAAAATTTGGAACATTCTCCTATTTTCACTCGATAATAGAGGCTATGCATACCCCCATTGATCAAGTCCGCCGTGATTTATTACAAAATCGAGCCAATTACAGGCAAAGCGCTGCTTTTGTGGTTGAGTCCTTAGGCCTTTTGGCTAATCTTTGGCAATTTCTGTCAAGATCAGAATCAAACTACCAGTCCATCGCCTTTTACTGGCCATTTAAAGATGAGCCTGATCTCAAAGAGCCACTTCTTCAATGGCAACAAGCTAAGCCTCATCGAACACTCTTACTCCCTAAAGTGCGAGTTGATAAGCATTTGGATTTTTATACCTGGTCTAATGAAAGCACCTTACTTGCTAATGCATATGGGATTCTGGAGCCAAACCCTCAATCAGCAGGGGTTGAGTTGGTGCTACCTGATAGTATTTTGATTCCCTGTGTGGGTTGGAGTCTTCAAAAAGATTGCCTATGGCGCCTAGGCTATGGGGGCGGCTATTTTGATCGCACCATTGCCGCCCTAAAAAATGAGGGGCATACCTTTAAAACAATTGGGATTGCCTATGATTGGCAAAAGCTTAGTGTAGATCGTTGGGCACCCCAAGACCACGACCAGACTCTAGACTACGTGGTTACAAACTCAATGATTTATCCCAAATAGAGCAGTTCGTATCTGGATCAACCTTTACTCAGTTGTAAGTTTTGGGTAATTCGTAGAACTGGCTCCGCTTGGTTCAAGGAATAAAAATGTAGTCCTGGAACGCCTGTAACAATTAATTGCTCACACAGTGTTGTAACCACCTCTTCCCCGAACGCTTTAATGGATGCTAGATCATCGCCATAGGATTGCAAGCGCAAACGAATCCAACGCGGGATCTCGGCACCGCACGCATCTGAGAAGCGAAGCAATTGAGCGCTACTCGTAATCGGCATAATTCCAGCCACAATCGGCACATCCACCCCTAATTGATAAACATCATCGACAAAACGAAAGTAAGCATCGCTATTAAAAAAGTATTGTGTGATTGCTGAATTTGCACCTGCTTTTACCTTTGCAGCAAAAAACTGGACGTCCTTACTGGGTGATTCGGCCTGGGGATGAGTCTCTGGGTAAGCAGCTACCTCAATATGAAACCAATCTCCGGTTTCTTGACGAATAAACTCAACCAACTGATTGGCGTGATGAAACTCGCCGTACTGGCCCATGCCCGATGGCAAATCGCCCCGCAACGCAACAATGCGCTTAATGCCCAATGCCTGATACTGCTTTAATAGATCAGCAATTAATGTCTTGGAGCTCCCCACGCATGACAAATGCGGCGCTACTAATTCACCTGTCTCGTGGATCGTTCGTACGGTTTGTAGTGTCCCCGCCTGCGTAGATCCGCCTGCACCGAAGGTCACCGAATAAAACGCAGGCTTTAAATCAGCGCTAAAGCGCTCACGCGTTTGCATAAGGCGCACTTCCCCCTCTGGGGTTTTAGGGGGGAAGAACTCGATGCTTAGTTCCATAGACTATCGTGCCCTATTAATAACGATAGGTTTCTGGCTTAAATGGACCCTCTTTTTTCACACCAATGTAAGAGGCTTGTTGATCATTTAGTTCAGTTAGTTGTGCATTAAGCTTCCTGAGCTGCAAACGTGCGACCTTTTCATCCAAATGCTTTGGCAGGGTGAATACACCCACTGGATATTTAGTGGTGCCTGCTGCTCCCCACAACTCAATCTGCGCAATCACTTGATTTGCAAATGATGAACTCATCACATAAGACGGATGGCCCGTACCGCAACCTAAATTAACTAAACGGCCTTTTGCCAAAATAATCAGGCGTTTTTCAGGGGCACCGTTGGCAGCTGGGAAAATCACATGATCTACTTGAGGCTTAATTTCTTCCCAAGTATATTTTTCAATCCCCGCAATATCGATTTCATTATCAAAGTGGCCGATATTACAAACAATTGCTTGATCCTTCATCTTCTTCATATGATCGTGCGTAATCACGTGATAATTACCCGTAGCGGTCACAAAAATATCCGCCTTATCTGCTGCATAGTCCATCGTTACCACACGATATCCCTCCATGGCAGCTTGCAACGCACAGATTGGGTCTACCTCTGTAACCCATACTTGGGCAGAGAGGGCACGCAAGGCTTGAGCAGAGCCCTTACCGACATCACCATAGCCCGCGACCACCGCAACCTTGCCGGCAATCATGACATCAGTCGCGCGCTTAATCGCGTCTACTAAAGACTCGCGGCAACCATATAAGTTATCAAACTTACTCTTGGTCACAGAATCATTCACATTAATTGCCGGAAAACGAAGTTCGCCCTTAGCATGCATTTGATAGAGGCGATGTACGCCCGTGGTTGTCTCTTCTGTGACTCCATTTACCTTAGCTAATCGGGTAGAGTACCAAGTAGAATCGACAGCTATCTTACCCTTAATGGCCGCAAACAAAATTCGCTCTTCCTCGCTCGTGGGATGATTAAGAACAGCCTGATCTTTCTCTGCTTTGGTCCCAAGATGCAAAAGTAAGGTAGCGTCGCCGCCATCATCTAAGATCATGTTGGTAAAACCACCATCAGCCCATTCAAAAATCTTATGGGTGTAATCCCAGTACTGCTCTAGGGTCTCACCTTTGATTGCAAATACGGGTGTGCCATTGGCCGCAATTGCTGCGGCTGCATGGTCTTGGGTCGAGAAAATATTGCAAGAAGCCCAACGCACTTCGGCGCCCAAGGCTTCGAGGGTCTCGATCAATACTGCGGTCTGGATGGTCATATGCAATGAACCAGTGATACGAGCGCCACGTAAGGGTTGCTTTGCTGCAAATTCTTCACGAATGGCCATAAGGCCTGGCATTTCGGTTTCGGCGATCTTAATTTCTTTACGCCCAAAGTCAGCCAAATTAATATCGGCAATGGCGTAATCGCTACCGAGTTTGATATCTGTAATGGTGTTCATACAAGCTCCAGCTAAGAATCGTCAAGCGGAGCAAGTTCAAGAAACTCGCTAACCAATTGACAATAGGGTTAGCGAGCGCAGTTGCAATGAAGTTACCAAGTAACTCCCCTCCAAGCCTGGGAGGCGCATATAAATCATGGCCCCTTGCAACGCTCCTTGGAAGAATACCTAAATTGTAAACAAGTTTTCGGCTAGATGCCTGCTGCTGCCTTAAGTGCTGCAGCTTTATCTTTGCGTTCCCACGTAAATTCAGGCTCCTCACGCCCAAAATGGCCATAAGCAGCTGTCTTTTTATAGATTGGTCGTAATAAATCTAGCATTTTGACAATGCCCTTGGGTCGCAGATCAAAGTGCTCTGCTACCAATTTAGCAATTTGCTCGTCCGGAATCTTCCCTGTGCCAAAGGTGCTCACCATCACCGAAGTGGGGCGCGCCACACCAATTGCGTAGGAAATCTGGATTAAGCACTTACTGGCAAGGCCTGCGGCTACAACATTCTTGGCAACATAACGGCCTGCATAGGCTGCCGAGCGGTCCACCTTGGAAGGGTCCTTGCCCGAGAAAGCTCCACCGCCATGGGGTGCGGCACCACCATAGGTGTCTACAATAATTTTGCGCCCGGTTAAGCCGCAATCACCCTGTGGACCGCCAATGACAAAGCGACCAGTAGGATTTACCAAATATTTAATATCCCCTTTGATTAAGTTCTTTGGCAATACTGGTTTAATGATTTCTTCAATCACGGACTCGCGTAATTTCTCCAAAGGAATATCAGCGGAGTGCTGAGTGGAGAGAACTACGGTATCAATGGAATCAGGCTTACCATTGACGTAGCGCAATGTAACTTGAGACTTTGCGTCAGGGCGTAGCCAATTTAAACGACCATCACGACGTAATTGCGATTGCCGCTCTACTAAACGATGAGACAAATAAATAGGAAGGGGCATTAGTTCGGGGGTCTCATCGCAAGCGTAACCAAACATCAGGCCTTGATCACCAGCCCCTTGGTCTAGGCCATCATCGTGCGCTTTATCAACGCCCTGAGCAATATCAGGGCTTTGTTTGTCATAGGCGACCAATACGGCGCAGCCTTTATAGTCAATACCGTAATCGGTATTGTCATAGCCAATCTCTCGCAAGGTGTTACGTGCTACCTGGATATAGTCAACATTTGCATGGGTTGTAATTTCACCGGCCAAGACTACCAATCCAGTATTGCAAAGTGTCTCTGCCGCAACGCGTGCTTTAGGGTCTTGAGTCAAGATCGCATCAAGAATTGCATCTGAGATTTGGTCTGAGACCTTATCGGGGTGTCCTTCAGAAACTGACTCTGAGGTAAAGAAATAATCGTTTGCCATTCTATTCTCCATTTCAAGGGCACTGACAACTTCACGTGCCGGGGAATACAACGGCGACGATTTAGCAGATTTTTTTAATTCGCCCCGCAAGTTGTCTTTAACTCGGCGAATAAGTCTATTTTAACCGAATCTACCAAAAAAGTTAATTGCCTGATTTAATTGAATATCATTGGAGAATGTTTAAGTTCATATTGCGCCTAATACTGATGGGGATTGGGGTCCTTCCCCTATGGTTGGTGCAACTGCTAGGTGGTTGTGGGGGAATTATTGCCCTCCTGTTCTCCAAACAATTTCGAGAGCCCTTTAACAAAAACTATAGCCGCGCCATGGATTTAAATGGCGTTAAGCAGAGGCCGTTAATGGCTGCCGCAGCTTCAGGCATGTTATTTATGGATAGTTTATGGATTTGGTACAACCCAAAAAAAGCGCTAACTAAAACGCAATTTATAAATTGGGAGATGGTCGAAAGAGCAATGCAGCATGGCAGAGGGCTAATCATATTGTCACCGCACCTAGGTGGCTTTGAAATAATTCCTCGTTATATTGCACAACATTTTCCCGCAACAATTATGTTTAGGCCTGCACGACAGGAATGGCTTAATGAAATTGTAGTTTCAGGAAGAGCATATCCTAATATGAACTTTGTCCCCGCAAATCTTCATGGGGTCAGAGCCATGACTAGAGCTCTAAAGGAGGGGGGTGCAATTGCATTACTTCCTGATCAAGTTCCAACTAGTGGCGATGGAGTATGGGCCTCTTTTTTTAAGCAAAACGCCTATACAACTACCTTGCCCGCTAGATTGGCTAATCGCAATCAAACTCCGGTTATCCTATTTTCTGCAATTCGTAAATTACTTGGTCAGGGTTGGAAAGTTGAGGTTCGTTTGCTGGATTCTCTCTCAGAGAATTCTGAAGAAGCTGCAGTGCAAATGAATCAAGCGATCGAGGAAGCTATCCTTAAAGCGCCCGAACAATTTATTTGGTCGTATAACCGCTATAAACACCCCGAAGGCGCCCTGCTACCTCCACAAAGCTAATTTGTATGATGAACTGGTTTCACACCTTTTTTAATTACATCGCTCTAAGCATCTTACGGCTATTTGCTTTTGTTCCTTACGCCTGGACTGTCCAGGTTGGTTATGCTTTAGGCTCTTTATTTGGGCGCCTACCACATCAACGCAAACGAGTAGTACTTACAAATCTGCGCTTATGTTTTCCAGAGCTAAAAATTACTCAAATTGAGAATCTTGCACTTGAGCACTGGCGTCTGTTTGGGCGCAGCGTTTTAGAGCGCAGTCGAATCTGGCTTGGCTCAGCCGAGCAAATCATATCGATGATTGAGATTCAGTCTGAAGTTAAATTAGGTGATTGCAAACCCCGTATTTTTGTGATCCCGCACTTTGTTGGTCTTGAAGGTGGCTTTATGGCTTTATCCGCAATGGCGGTACAAAAAAACTGGCCTCGAGGGGCTGGCCTTTATCAAAATATGAAGAACCCATTCTTCAATCAAAAAATTATTGAGTGGCGCAATCGCTTTGGCGGTAAGTCTATTGCTAGACAAAGCCGCCTATTGGAGCTGATTCGAGAAATTAAATCAGGTAATTTTATTTTTATTGCTCCAGATATTGACCTAGGCCCCAAAGACTCTGTATTTGTTCCTTTCTTTGGGATTCAGACCAATACCATTACTGCAATCTCACGCTTAGCCAGGGCCTGCAATGCGGAGGTCTGCCTGATGATCACGACCTTAAATTCTGACCGTAGTAAATACATCTGCCGCATTCAGCGTGCTCTTGAGCACTTTCCAAGCGATGATCCTGTGGCTGACACCGCTCGTCTTAATCGCTACTTTGAGGATGAGATTCGTCAACGGCCAGCTGAGTATTACTGGGTACACAAGCGCTTTAAATATCGTCCACCTGGAGAGGCAAACTTGTATGATTAGGCTTTGATCGCAATTATTCAACTATGCGCAAACTACGTTTTACCAAAATGCATGGTGCTGGCAATGACTTCATTGTGATTGATGGCACAACGCACGATCTTAGTCAACTCGATTCCTCACTCTGGCACAGACTTGCTCATCGCCAATTAGGCGTTGGCGCCGATCAGATCTTGTTGGTTGAAAAAAGTAGTAAGCCAGGGGTTGACTTTAAGTACCGCATTTTTAATGCGGATGGCGGCGAGGTTGAGCAATGTGGAAATGGCTCGCGTTGCTTTGTACGCTTTGTTCACGAACAGGGACTTAGCACCAAGAATGAGATTCAAGTGGAAGTGGCTCATACTGTTCTCACGCTCAAGCGACTTCACGATGATCAAGTTGAGGTTGATATGGGTCAGCCAATTTTTAATCCTACTGATATTCCATTTGACCCCTCAGGGCTGACCAATAAGCAAGAAATGCATGAGACTTTATATGCGCTGCCACTTTCCCAAAATAGCGGGGCTCATGCCGATTGGATTGCTGTGATATCCATGGGAAACCCCCATGCGGTCCAAGTTGTTGAGGATCTTGAGAGTGCCCCCGTGCAGATTGATGGGCCATTAATTGAGTCATATCCAGCATTTCCAAAGCGCGTTAATGCAGGATTTATGCAAATCATTAATCGCCACGAAATTAAATTACGCGTCTATGAACGCGGTGCCGGCGAAACCTTATCCTGTGGCACCGGTGCCTGTGCGGCTGTTGTCTCAGGGATTCGGCGTGGCTTGCTTGACTCCCCAGTGCGTGTTCATACTCGTGGTGGAGAACTACAGATTACTTGGGATGGCTTTGGTTCTCAAGTTATACCGTCTGTCATGATGAGCGGTCCTACGCAAACTGTCTTTCATGGCGAGATTGATCTGGAGGCTCTCTAAAAATATCGTTGAGTTAAACTCCGTAGCGGCTTCGGTAAGTTTGCACAGCTGGTAAATATCGCTGAAGATCAGCATCTTTTGATTGTTGTAAGTAGGCCATCACACTATTTAGGTTTGCAATCGCAATCACGGGCAAGCCAAATTCTTGATGAACGCTTTGAACCGCAGAGTATTCACCTACGTCGACCGCATTACCTGATTTCTCCATTCGATCGAGTGCTATTAATACTGCGCAGGGCTCTGCTCCCGCTGCCTTAATCTGTTCAACCGACTCGCGAACCGAGGTTCCTGCCGAGATGACGTCATCAATAATGACCACCCGTCCCCTTAAGGGTGCGCCAACCATATTGCCACCTTCACCATGATCTTTGGCTTCCTTGCGGTTATACGCAAATGTTGTATTACGATTTAACTGGGCCAAAGCAATGGCGGTGCTGGCTGCCAAAGTAATGCCTTTATAAGCAGGACCATACAACATATCAAAACGAACTTCTGACTGAATCAGGGCGCGAGCATAGAACTCTCCCAAACGCCCAAGGCGTGCACCATCATAAAAAAGTCCCGCATTAAAGAAATAAGGCGATAGCCGCCCCGCCTTCGTTTTAAACTCTCCAAATGACAAAACCTTTGCTTCCAGTGCAAAACGGATAAAGTCAAACTGCTCTTGCTCAGGATTTAAATTCATAGGCCTTTATGTTACGCATCATTTCCGCCAATCTCAATGGAATTCGCTCCGCCGCTAAAAAAGGGTTTATGGAGTGGCTAAACCATCAATCTGCTGATTTTATCTGCGTGCAAGAACTCAAAGCGCAAGAAGCCGATCTTGCCCCTGAAATCCTTTCTCCGCCGGGCCTGCATGCTTACTTTCATCATGCCGAGAAAAAAGGGTACAGCGGTTCGGGCATCTTTACGCCCCATACTGCGAAGCATGTGCAATTGGGATTTGGCAACCCTGAGTTTGATGCGGAGGGTCGCTATGTTGAAGTTCAGATAGGTCAACTCTCTGTAATCTCCGTCTATATGCCCTCAGGCTCAAGCTCCCCAGAGCGCCAAGAGGCAAAGTTTCGTTTCTTGGATGCCTTCTTACCGCACCTAATCCAGCTTAAAAAGAGCGGGCGCCAAATCTTGCTGTGTGGCGATGTCAATATTGCGCACCACGAAATCGATTTAAAGAACTGGAAAGGTAATCTAAAGAACTCGGGGTTCTTACCCGAAGAGCGCGCTTGGCTCACAAAGCTATTCTCAGAAATAGGCTATGTAGATGTGTATCGGCAATTAGAGCCGGATGCTAGTGATGCCTGTTACACCTGGTGGAGCCAGCGTGGTCAAGCCTATGCAAAAAATGTGGGCTGGCGTATTGACTATCAAATTGCCACGCCTGAGCTTGCACAAACTGCCAGAAAAGCAGGGGTTTATAAAGAGCAACGTTTTTCTGATCATGCCCCACTCATCATTGAGTACAACTGGAAACTTTAAGACGAGTTTGTTTTCTCAATACGAATTGCCAACATGATTAAGATCAGGACAGGAATGCCAATCAGTGCAGTGGCAATAAAAAAATGTTCGTAGCCAAAAGTATCTACATACACCCCAGAAAAACCTGCTAACCATTTTGGTAGCAATAACATCATCGAACTAAATAAGGCATATTGTGTTGCAGAGTACTGCACATTTGTGAGGGACGATAGGTAGGCAATAAACGCTGCCGAGGCAATACCTGAGCTTAAGTTATCTGCCGAGATCACCCAAACCAAACCATTAAGATCGTGGCCGCGGGTGCTTAACCACGCAAATAGTAAATTACTCGCTGCGGATAAAATGCCTCCCAGAAGCAAGACCCGCATGACTCCAAAACGCATCGTTAGCAACCCGCCCAAGAATGCCCCCACCAAGGTCATGATCACACCGAACACTTTAGTGACTGCTGCTACCTCGTCCTTGGTATAGCCCATGTCTACATAAAAGGGGTTAGCCATAATACCCATCACCACATCACTAATACGATAAATTGCAATTAGTCCTAGGATCAAAAAAGCTTGCCACCGATACCGGCTAATAAAATCTGCGAAAGGCTCTATTAAGGTCTGTTGCAACCACTGCCCAGCAGAACGAGCTTTTGGCAAGAGTACTGCCTGAGGCTCAGGACTTAATAAAGTAGTGACAACACCAACGCTAATTGACAGCGCCATACACAAATACGCAAATTGCCAAGCCTCGGCAAGATAAATCCCGGTAGTTGTCTCTGCTCGTGCTGCCAACCATAGCGCGCCAGCCCCCGCCCAAATCATGGCCAAGCGATAACCAGTTTGATAACTAGCAGCTAGTGCAGCTTGGTATTGTGCTTTCGCCGACTCAATCCGAAAAGCGTCCAAAGCAATATCTTGGGTCGCGGACCCAAACGCAACTAAGAGCGCAAACCAAACGATCGGCTCTAAGTTTTGTTTGGGATCGGTGGTTGCCATCCCTATTAACCCAAAAATAATTATGGCCTGTGCAACCAATAGCCAGCTTCGGCGCCGACCCAGTCGTTTGGTCAAAAATAGAATGGGTACACGATCGACCAATGGCGCCCATAACCATTTGCCCGCATAGAACAAGGCAACCCACGATAAGTAACCAATTGTGCTGCGGTCTATTCCGGCTTCGCGCAACCAAAATCCCAAGGTACCCAAAACCAGCAATAGCGGGAGGCCCGCGGAGAATCCCAAGAAAAACATGCGAACGCTGGGCCACTCTAAATAGACCCGTAAGTCTTTACCCCAGGATTGAATGCTATTGAGTGCCACGCACGCGATAGATAGCCAAGCTACCTAATAGATTGGGCGCCCACTGAACAACCTTACCCTCGTGCAATACAACTCGGCCCATTATGTCAATCCCTAATTTGTGTGCCAAGGCCTCAAAGTCGGCAATGGTTAGAACGCGAACGTTCGGCGTATTAAACCACTCATAGGGCAAAGACTTCGATACCGGCATTCTTCCCAGAGCTACCGCATAGCGATGGGACCAGTGACCAAAGTTTGGGAAGGAAACTACACACTGCTTACCGACTCGCACGACCTCGCGCAAGATTCGTTCGGTCTGGTGGATGGTCTGCAAGGTCTGCGATAAAACAACGGTATCAAAGCTCTGATCTTCAAACAATGCTAACCCGCCCTCTAGATCTTGCTGAATGACATTTAGGCCCTTTTTTACACAGGCCAATACGGATGCATCCATGATTTCTACACCGTAGGTCTTCACATGACGCTTTATCCGAATAAACTCTAAAAAGGAACCATCACCGCAACCTAAATCCAATAAGGAGGAGCTCGGGGTAACCCAGTTCGCAATCGCGTCGAAGTCTGCTCTTAATTGCATCGATCCTCCGCCACTTTTTCAAAATAAGCGCGTACTAGCTTGTGATAACGGGCGTCATCTAATAAAAAGGCATCGTGTCCATGTGGAGCATCTATTTCTGCATAACTAACATTTGCTTTGTTATCGAGTAATGCTTTCACAATTTCTCGGCTTCGATCCGGGGAAAAACGCCAATCCGTGGAAAAACTCACCACCAAGAAGTGCGCTTGTGCTGGAGAGAGGGCTTGACTTAAATCACCGCCAAAGCGTTTTGCTGGGTCAAAATAATCTAGCGCCCGTGTAATCAGTAGATAAGTATTGGCATCAAAGTAGCCCGAGAACTTATCGCCCTGGTGACGCAAGTAACTCTCAACGGCAAACTCCACATCAAAACTAAAACGGTATTCATCAGGCGCTCCTGCGGCACGCTGTAAATCGCGCCCAAATTTCTCGGCCATATCGTCATCCGATAAATAAGTGATATGACCCACCATGCGTGCGAGGCGTAAGCCACTTTTTGGCACAACCCCATGCTTGTAGTAATCCCCCCCATGAAAGTCGGGGTCCGACAATATGGCATTTCGTGCGACCTCATTAAAGGCAATATTCTGCGCACTTAGTTTTGGAGTAGAGGCAATCACCACGCAATGCGCAATGCGCTCTGGGTATTGCGTTGCCCACGACATCGCCTGCATACCACCCAAACTACCGCCCATCACGGCTGCAAACTGTTTGATCCCCAAACGATCGGCTAAGCGCACTTGTGCATTAACCCAATCCTCTACAGTTAACACGGGAAAGCTAGCGCCATACGGTAAATTTGTTTTTGGATTAATGCTCATGGGGCCTGTTGAACCAAAGCAAGAGCCCAAATTATTAACGCCAATCACAAAAAATCGATTGGTGTCAATCGGCTTGTTGGGCCCCACCATATTGTCCCACCAGCCTATATCACTTGGATCATCTGGATTTACTCCGGCGACATGATGGGAGGCATTCAATGCATGGCAAATCAGAATGGCATTACTAGCCTTGGCATTTAATTGGCCATAGGTCTCGACCACCAAATCATAGTTCTCAATACTGGTACCGCTTTGTAGCGGCAAGGGCTCAACAAAGTGAATAGTTTGTTTTAAGAGATGCAGCTCGGTCATGCTGCAAGCAGAATACGAAGGCTAACATCAATTCCCTCGCTCGGTAATTTTCTAAAGCCGCTGCGGGCAAAGCGATGCCAACGACCAATCACAAAGCTCATTAATAGGGCTGCCTGCATGCTGACTATATCGGTCTGACCATCTTTACCTTGGCTTTGAGCAATACGCAGAGACTGTTTGAGTGATGCCTCTACCCGATCGAGCACCTGATTAATTCGTTCTTGCAAACGGTCATCTTCTTGCAATAGAGCATCGCCCAATAAAACTCGCACCATACCGGGATTCTTTTCTGCAAAGACTAAGAGCATTTGCACAATGCCCTTCACTTGTGCCATGCCCATTTCTTCTTTTTGATTAATCTGATTAATCAAACCAAAGACAGTTTGCTCGATAAAAGCGATCAAACCCTCAAACATTTGGGCCTTACTTGCAAAATGCCGGTACAAAGCGGCTTCGGATACACCGATCTTGGCAGCCAATGCAGCAGTCGTAACGCGCTCACCCCGTGGGTTTTGCAACATCTCGGCTAGAATTTGCAAGATCTGTAAACGTCGCTCGCCTGGGCGCGGGCGCTTACGGGCCTTGGTTTCCCCCTCGGTCAATTCAGAACCAAATTCCTGATCATGAGGGTTACCACTTGTGTTCATAAGAGTTTTTGCTTACCTAGACCGTATCATGGTACCAAAAGCTTGTTCCGTCAGGATTTCAAGCAAAAGAGAGTGCTCAATTCTGCCATCAATAATATGCACGGAGTTCACACCGCTCTTGGCTGCATCGAGTGCCGATGAAATCTTTGGCAACATGCCGCCCGAGATAGTCCCGTCTGCAAATAAAGCATCAATCTCACGGGCCGTGAGATCGGTTAATAAATTACCGGCCTTGTCCATGACCCCAGGGATGTTAGTCATCATGACTAATTTCTCAGCCTTGAGGATTTCTGCCATCTTACCTGCGACTAAATCCGCGTTGATGTTGTAAGCCTGACCCTCTGCACTAAAGCCGATTGGCGAAATTACTGGAATAAATGCGTCATCTTGCAAAGCTTTTACAACTGCCGGATTGATCGCCTCAATTTCGCCTACAAAACCCAAATCAATCAAAGCTCCGCCGGGGGTCTGCTCATTGGGTACGAATAACTTTCGCGCATGAATCAAACCACCATCTTTGCCAGTTAAACCAACTGCTTGCCCGCCAAAGTGATTAATCAACATCACGATATCTTGTTGCACCTCACCACCTAAGACCCACTCCACCACCTCCATGGTTTCTTCATCGGTGACGCGCATCCCTTGAATAAAGGTGCCGGTCTTGCCAATCTTCTTTAGGGCTTCATCAATTTGTGGACCGCCACCATGAACCACGACAGGGTTCATGCCCACCAATTTAAGCAAAATAACATCGCGCGCAAAACTTTCTTTTAGGCGCTCCTCAACCATTGCATTGCCGCCGTACTTAATCACGATGGTTTTGCCATGGTATTGCCGAATGTACGGCAATGCCTCAGCTAAAATCTCAGCTTTTAAGAGTGGCGGGATATCCGCTAATGTCGGTACAGCTTTAGTCATGATGAATAGAAACCCTATTCACCAAACAATTTCTGCCGAAGTTCACGACGCTCTTGAGCCTCAAGGGATAAATTGGCAGTCGGGCGTGCAATCAAGCGAGATATGCCAATTGGCTCACCCGTTTCTTCACACCAACCATAATCGCCTGACTCAATTCGAGCCAATGCTTGCTCAACTTTCTTGAGCAATTTACGCTCCCGATCTCGCGTACGCAATTCAAGTGCATGCTCTTCTTCAATGGTCGCCCGATCGGCTGGATCAGGCACCAAAATGTTTTCACGTAAGTGCTCCGTTGTCTCGCTGGCGTGCTTCAGGATATCGTCTTTGAGGGTCTGTAATTTAGTACGAAAGAACTCTAATTGTGCTGCGCTCATATAGTCTTTGTCGGACATTTTGAGGAGCTCAGCCTCTGTTAATGGCGCACCCTTCGCGGACGACGCGGCCTTCTTGCTGGTCTCAGCAGATTTTGCCTTTATGCCGGCTTCTTTAGTGGTCATTTTGTTCCCCAATCCCAAATATGAATACTGCATTTAATACTTCTCCAAAATGCTGCTCTTTAAGGGTAATTACTAAACTCTTATTTACAACATTAAGCGAGCATTATTACTCTTTCTATAAAAGTTTCAATGCCTATTTGTTTTTAAGCTGTGGCGGCGGATTGTACAGCACCTGACCCCCAGGAGGGCTAATGAACCAGGCAGCCCTCCAAGCCCCCTAGTAAGGTGTCTTTAGGCAGATCAATCCCGATAAAGACCAGTCGGCTTTGTTTTGGCTCTCCAGGGCCCCATGGTCCCGCCATATCACTCCCCATCATTTCATGAACGCCTTGCAAAACCACTTTGCGGGCTGAGCCCTTCACGTATAAAACACCTTTATAACGAAGCATCTTCTCCGCAAATACCGAGATGACTCCCCCTAAAAAATCTTCTAACTTACGGTGGTCAAAGGGCTTGTCACTTTTAAACACAAAGGACTGTATGCGGTCGGTATGCCCATGGTGGTCATGGTGGTTGTGGTGGTCATGGTCATGATGGTCGTGTCCACACTCACTGTGATCGTGATCCTGCTCTCCTAAAAAATGGGGATCAATATCCAATTTCGCATTGAGATTAAATCCCTTCAAATCAAAAACTGAGTCTAAAGGAGCAACGCCGCGCGTAATCATCTCAATTGGTGCTCGAGGGTTCATGTGCATTAAGCGATTTTTAAGGGCCGTAACTTCTACCTCACTGGCAAGATCGGACTTCGTAATAAAAATACGATCGGCAAAGCCAACTTGACGCTGTACCTCCTCATGTTCGGTCAGTTGCTTCTGACCATATTTAGCATCCACTAAGGTCACCACGGCATCCAAGACATAACGATTTGCAATATCGTCATCGATAAAGAACGTTTGCGCCACCGGGCCTGGATTGGCGATCCCGGTAGTTTCAATCACAACTCGGTCAAAGCTAATTTTTTTGTTCTTACGCTCCACCCACAACTGATTAAGTGCTTCAACCAAATCGCCGCGAATAGAACAACACAAACAGCCGTTACTCATTTGCACAATTTGCTCTTGGGTGCCTTGCACCAAAATATCATTATCAATATTCTCTTCACCAAATTCATTTTCGATAACAGCAATTTTTTTGCCATGCTGCTCTGTCAAAATATGTTTAAGTAATGTGGTCTTACCGCTTCCTAAAAAGCCGGTCAAGATCGTTACGGGGATTAAGGCCATTTAATTTCTTCTTTAATGTAACAATTACACAAAATGCAAATACAAGGATGAGTCTATCTTACTTTGCCGATCCTTTTGCCTTAGCGCGTGGATGAGCACTGTCATAGGCTTTTGCAAGATGTTGAAAATCAAGGGACGTATAAATTTGTGTGCTCGCAATACTTGCATGACCGAGCATCTCTTGGACGGCGCGCAAATCATGCGAGGATTGCAACACATGACTAGCAAAGCTGTGCCGCATCATGTGCGGGTGTACGTGGGTTGGAAGGCCTGCACGGATTGCAAGGGTTCGTAGGCGTGCTTGAACAGTTCGTGCTGATAGGCGTGTACCTTGAATCGATATGAACAAGGCTGCTTCCTTGGCGTTTACTAGGTACTGCGCTCGTATCTCCCGCCAATCCCGCAAGGCTGTCATTGCTGGTTTTCCCACCGGGATCGCTCTGCGCTTATTACCCTTTCCCAATACCGATACTTCTGCCGCATCCCAATCTAACCAGCCTGCCGCGTTTCGGCTTGGCTCAACATCAATTCCTAAAAGTTCGGAGAGGCGCAATCCGGAGGAATATAACAACTCAATCGTAGCGTAATCACGATACGACTCCCAATCTTTTTTTTCCTTGACCTCTTTGGCTGCAAACTCGACCAAAGAAATGGCCTGCTCTACCGATAACGCTTTTGGTAGCAACTTATTGCGCCTAGGGGCCTTTACATCCGCTACTGGATTGACGCTCAGACTGGCATTGGATTGATGTTCCTTACCTTCTAACGCGAGCCATGCATAAAAGCCACGCCACCCAGATAGAGTACGTGCAATTGTTCGAGGCGATTTACCCGTGGCATGCAAGGCTGCAGCCCAGCGCCGTATTAACGCATTACTTACCTTATCTAAACTAAGTCCCTCTTCTCTAGCATTTTCTTGCAGTAGCGATAAATCCGTGCGATATGCTTTGAGGGTATACGTCGACAGTTGTCGAACCACGTGTAACTCACGTAAATAGGCTTCGACTTCTGGAAAAGGGTTGCTCACGTCAGTACGATTGCCAAGCAACTCGCCTCAGAGCCGCGGCCGCTAAGCCGGCGATTTGTTTTAAATAGAAAGTGCCCATATCTTTGGTAAAACGCTGAGGGTCGGAGCTAGCCAATACTAAACCGGCATATCGTTCCTCGCCCAAAGGTATTGCCAATATGGCAATGCTCTGCCACATTAAATCACCCTGCTTAGACTGTGCAATTTTTTCTTTAAACTCAGCGGGGCAGTCTCCATAAGCTTGGCAAACCGGCTGGGCCACCAAGGCCTGGTAGCATGCATCAATCGGCAAAAGGCAACAAACCTCAACTTCAAAAATACTTGCTAGGCCCGACTCGATCGCGGCGCCTACCGCACCGGCTTCTTGCGCCTCGATCAATTGTTGTAACCAAGATACCATTGCCTGCTGAGTTTTGTCATTACGACTACCAAAACGTAGCATCTCATTCAAACGCTGATTAAGCGCCTGATTTTGTGAGCGCAAGACGTGCATTTGCCGCTCTTGTAAAGAGATGGCCCGATTGCTGTGCGGATCTTTTAGGCGAACCTCCTGCAAGGTCTCTGCGTGTCTCTCAAAAAATCCTGGGCACGCTAACAACCATTGGGCTACCAAAGATTCTTGTTCCTCTTGGCTTAGCTCTTGTCTTGGTTCTTGATTACTCATGACCCGTCCTTATGAACTTTGTAATTTCTGGCGCAGTAATTCATTTAACTGTTGTGGATTTGCTTTGCCCTGAGAGGCTTTCATCACCTGTCCGACGAGGGCATTAAATGCTTTTTCTTTGCCAGCACGAAATTCTTCTACGGATTTTGTATTGGCCTGTAAAACAGTATCGATCAGCACTCCTAAGGCAGCACTATCAGTGATTTGCTTTAGACCCCGGCTCTCAATAATTTGATCGACATCGGATACTTCTTTACCGTTGAGCGCTTCTTCCCACATAAATGCAAAAATATCTTTAGCAATCTTGGCAGAAATCGTACTATCAATTAAGCGTCTCAATAAATAGCTTAGTTGCTTAGCCTGTAAAGGCATGTCGACTGCCGCTACATTAGATCGATTGAGCGCAGAGGCCAACTCACCGGTAATGAAATTAGAAATTAACTTTGCTTGCGATGCTCCCAATAGGTCGATTAATTCGGTAAATAGATTGGCGCTGGCTCGGTCCTGACTTAAAACCTGCGCATCATAAGCACTTAGTCCAAAATTAGTCTGCCACTGCTCACGCAATGTAGCTGGCAATAGGGGCATACTCGAACGCACTTCCTCAATCCACTCTTGGGAGATGATTAAGGGCAAGAGGTCTGGATCTGGGAAGTACCGATAATCGTGTGCGTCTTCTTTGCTACGCATACTGCGGGTCTCTTGTCGATCGGGGTCATAAAGACGGGTTTCCTGTATGACCGTGCCGCCATCTTCAATCAATTCAATTTGCCGGCGCACCTCATAGTTAATTGCCTCTTCAAGAAAACGAAAGGAGTTTAGATTTTTAATTTCACAACGGGTACCAAACTCTTTTTGTCCAAAAGGACGGACAGAAACGTTAGCATCGCATCGAAAGGATCCCTCTTGCATGTTGCCATCACAGACTCCAAGCCAAACTACTAGGCCATGCAGTGCTTTAGCGTATGCCACGGCTTCGGCAGCACTTCGCATCACTGGATCTGTAACGATTTCGAGGAGGGGCGTGCCAGCCCGATTTAAGTCAATGCCGCTAGCAGGCTCGCCATTGGGCCCGGTAAAGTTTTCATGAACGGATTTACCAGCATCTTCTTCCAAGTGGGCGCGAGTGAGCTGAACGACTGTTAGCTCTTTTCCGACCATGATTTCCAATTGCCCCCCGATCACCACCGGTATTTCGTATTGGCTAATTTGATAGCCCTTTGGTAGGTCTGGATAAAAATAGTTCTTGCGCGCAAAAATACTCGCTGGTGCGATGGTGGCGCCAATCGCCAAACCGAACCGAATGGCATGCTCAACTGCCTGCCGATTTAATACTGGTAGCACGCCGGGCAGGGCTAAATCGACTGGGCACGCTTGTGTGTTGGGTGCGGCCCCAAACTGAGTAGATGCGCCACTAAATATTTTCGAGTTTGTTAAAAGCTGTGTATGTGTTTCAAGTCCAATGACCACTTCCCACTTCATGCTGACACCTCGGCGGGGTAACGCAAATGCCAATCACTTACCAATTGGTATTGGTGTGCAACTTGTAATAGTCGCGCTTCAGAAAAATAGTTACCAATCAATTGCATCCCAATCGGCAGGCCCCCTTTTGAAAACCCGCAGGGGACACTCATCGCTGGTAGACCCGCAAGATTTGTGGAAAGTGTGTAGATATCCTCTAAATACATTTGCAGAGGATCCTTTGATTTTTCTCCTAAATTCCAAGCAACATCGGGTGCCACGGGCCCCAAGATCACATCGCATTGATTAAATGCTGCCTGAAAATCTGCAGCGATGATGCGCCGTATTTTTTGGGCTTGTAAATAATAGGCGTCGTAATACCCCTGCGATAGAACATAACTGCCTACCAAAATACGGCGCTTAACCTCTTCTCCAAATCCCTCACTGCGCGAGCGTTGGTACATTTGCACTAAATCAGAATATTCTTTTGCACGATGGCCATATCGAACTCCGTCGTAGCGACTGAGATTACTCGATGCTTCCGCAGGTGCAAGCACGTAGTAGACCGGAATGGATAATTGTGTTTTGGGCAAGCTCACTTCGCACACGCTTGCGCCCAGACTATGAAGCGCGTCTTTTGCCACCAAAAGAGCCTGTGCAACTTCGGAAGACAAACCATCTGCATAAAACTCTTTAGGCAAGCCAACCCGCAATCCTGCCAAGGGTTTATTTTGGTCTTTATCAGACCAAGACGAATGTAAATGGCGCGCATAATCCTCGCCGCTATCAGTCAAGGAGGTTGAATCCCGCGGATCATGAAATGACATCGCACTTAATAACAAGGCACAGTCCTCCGCTGTCTTGCCGATCGGGCCCGCTTGATCCAATGAGGACGCATAGGCAATCATGCCGTAACGCGAGACCCGCCCATATGTTGGCTTAATCCCTGTAAGCCCACAGAAAGCAGCGGGCTGACGTATCGATCCACCTGTATCCGTTCCTGTTGCAACGGGAGCCAAGCCTGCTGCTACAGCTACTGCGGAGCCCCCAGAGGAGCCTCCTGAAACGCATTTTGTGTTCCATGGATTTAGCACTGGCCCATACGCAGAGTTCTCGTTAGACGAGCCCATCGCAAACTCATCCATATTGGTCTTTCCAAGACAAACCATCCCGGCAGCATGAGGGTGGCGCTCGCTTGGCATCCCAAGAGCCTCAACGACGGCAGCATCAAATGGGCTGATATAGCCCTCTAGGATTTTTGAGGCAGCTGTTGTCGCCCAGCCCTTGCTGACAAAAACATCCTTATGAGCTATCGGGATTCCAGTAAGGGGGCCAGCTTTACCTTGGGCGCGCAAGGTGTCCGCCTCCTTTGCCTGTGCCAGACTCAACTCGGGCAAGGTATCTAAATAAGCGTTTAAATTCCTGCTATCGGCCATGCGCTCAAGGTAATAGGTGCTTAACTCAAAGCTAGAAATTTCTTTATTAATCAGTGCTTTAGATAATTGTGCCACGGACTTTTGGTGCCAGCTCATTCGATCACCCTAGGCACTAAAAAATAACCTCGATCTTGTGCTGGAGCATTGGCCATATTGTTCTCCCGCGCTTCGTGCTCGGTAACGGTGTCTGGGCGCAAAGGCTGAGCTAAATCGCGAATAAATAAAATGGGGTGCGGCAAAGGGTCAACTGAACTCGTATCGACCGCTTGCATTTGTCCAACCAATGCAAAAATGGCTGTCAACTGAGGCAAAACTGCCTCCGCTTCTGCAGGGCTCAACTCAAGACGGGATAGCTTAGCTATATGGTGAACTTCATTTATATCCATGGGGTGCTAGAGTATCATCTCTACTTCGCTTTATTAATAATTCTATTTTCTCACTTACATTATGTTTGGTCTCTTTCGTAGCTATTTTTCCAATGACCTAGCCATAGACCTAGGTACCGCAAACACCCTTATTTATATGCGTGACAGGGGGATTGTTCTCGACGAACCCTCTGTAGTGGCAATTCGGCAAGAAGGCGGTCCTAACAACAAAAAAACAATTTTAGCTGTTGGGCGCGAGGCAAAAAGTATGTTGGGTCGTGTGCCAGGCAATATTGAGGCGATTCGACCAATGAAAGATGGCGTAATCGCTGACTTCACTATTACCGAGCAAATGCTCAAGCAGTTTATTAAGATGGTTCACGAGAGCAAACTCTTTCGTCCCAGCCCCCGAATCATCATTTGCGTTCCATGTGGTTCCACCCAAGTTGAGCGTCGCGCTATTCGTGAATCAGCATTAGGCGCCGGCGCGTCCCAAGTGTTTTTAATTGAAGAGCCCATGGCTGCAGCAATTGGTGCCGGATTACCAGTCTCTGAGGCGGCCGGCTCAATGGTGGTTGATATTGGCGGTGGCACAACCGAGGTTGGTGTAATGTCCTTAGGCGGCGTTGTTTACAAAGGCTCTGTTCGCGTTGGAGGAGACAAGTTTGATGAGGCAATTACCAATTACATTCGTCGCAACTATGGCATGCTGATTGGTGAACAAACCGCTGAGGCGGTGAAGAAAGCAATTGGCTCTGCTTTTCCTGGGGCCGAGATTCGTGAATTAGAAATTAAAGGTCGCAATATATCCGAGGGTATCCCTCGCAGCTTTACAGTAACGAGCAATGAGATCTTAGAGGCCTTAACGGACCCGCTCAATCAGATTGTGACTGCCGTTAAAGCTGCTCTTGAACAAACACCTCCGGAGTTGGCCTCCGATATTGCGGAGCGCGGTTTAATGCTTACTGGTGGCGGTGCATTATTAAGAGATCTCGATCGCTTGCTTATGGAAGAAACTGGTCTTCCCATTCATGTTGCAGATGATCCCTTAACCTGTGTTGCTCGAGGCTGCGGTATTGCCCTTGAGCGAATGGATAAACTTGGTGGAGTGTTTTCCCAAGAATAGGCAACCAATAGTCGAGCAGTGCCGTGCAAAATAGTACTCCTCCACTTTTTAAACAAGGCATACCCGCGCTTGCCAAGTTAGTAGTTTGCTTACTAATTGGTTCCGCCCTGATGGTCGTTGATTTTCAAGTGAAGTCCTTGGACTTTATTCGTAATCAAGTCAGTTATGTCTTGCGGCCCCTTGAAAACATCATGCTGTTTCCCTCCGATCTGTTTTCATTTGGAGAAGATTATTTCACCTCTCGCTCTTCTCTTGAGAAAGAGAATCTTTCTCTGAAAACTCGCCAGACAGAACTTTCTCTACTGGCCAATCAAGCGGCTTTACTCGCTGTTGAAAATCAAAATCTTAGAAATCTACTAGAGCTTCAAAAAAATACTAATTTCAGAACGGTGCCGGTCGAAATTCTTTTTAATCCGCCCAATCCAATTTCTCAACGAGTTGTGATAAATCGCGGTAGTAATCATGGCTTGAATCTTGGCTCTCCCATTGCAAATGATGCCGGTATTTTGGGTCAAGTTGTTCGTCTTTTTAATAATTCCGCTGAAGTATCTTTATTAGAAGATTGGGATTTTGCTGTGCCAGTTCTAGTGGCCCGCAATGGTTTGCGCGCCGCGGTGGTTGGTGCAGGGCGCGGAAATTTATTACAACTGCGCTATCTTCCGGTAGCCAGCGATTTGGAGGTGGGAGATATTCTTCTTAGTTCTGGGGTTGACGGAATCTACCCCCCCGGATTTGCTGTCGCCGTAATCACTAAAATCGAACGCAATGCTGAGCAAAATGCCTCAAATGTCTTTTGCAGTCCGATTGCAGAAGTAAATCGGCATCTTCAAGCACTTGCTCTCATTTACGATCCTCAATGGGATGCAAAACCAGGCTCCAACTCTGGGGTACCGTCGTCCACTGGTCGCCGCCAAACACGCCCCAAAGGACAGCCATGATTGATTATCAAAGTGGTTATATTCTGCGGCCGGTTAAGCCCTCTTTTATTTATATTAGTCTAGTGCTTGCGCTACTTCTTAATTTCTTACCTTTTGGTAATCATGCCTGGATTCCAGATTGGTTAATTATTTGTATTGTATTTTGGAACATTCATCAACATCGCTATGTTGGTGTTGTAACTGCTTTTTTATTTGGTCTAATAATGGATATTCACAGTGGCTCTTTGCTTGGTGTCCATGCATTTAGCTATTCACTGGTATCTTATTTAGCCATTGCGTGGCACACCCGAATTACTGCTTTAAGCACTTTTTCTCAAATACTCAATGTCTTCCCAATCTTTTTATTGGTTTCCCTATTTCCTGTTTTGGTTAATTGGGCACTTAGAGATCAAATTCATTGGTGGGGTCTGACGTCTGTCATTCAGGCTATGATCGAAGCACTGCTATGGCCATTGGCAACGAATGTATTGCTTTTCCCACAGCGTCGGCCTATTGATGTCGATCCTAATCGACCGCTTTAAGTTTGTATGCCTTCGCTTAAAAAGCCAGACCTGTATTCTTACCATGAGCGTGTGCGCATTGCTATTTTATTTGTCAGCATTTGTTTTGGTTTGCTAATCGTTCGCCTCTTTTGGCTTCAAGTCATTAGCCATAATAAATATGCTACGTTGGCAGAAAGTAATCGTATTGCGATTGTTCCCGTTCCTGCCAATCGCGGCTTATTGATTGATCGTAATGGCGTTGTGATTGGGCGTAACTACTCTGCGCTCACCTTGGAAGTGGATGCCTCCCAAATTAAAGGAAACCCAGACCTTCTCATTGATGAATTGGCGGAGATTATTCATATAGGGCCACGTGATCGTCGAAATTTTAAGAGGGCGCTTGAAGACTCGCGCAATATGGGCACCTTTCCTCTACGTTCGATGTTGACCGAAACCGAAATGGCCCGTTTTTTAGCGAACCGCTATCGCTTTCCTGGAGTAGATGTTAGCGCCCGTAATTTTCGTGAGTATCCCTATAACGAACTTGCCTCTCATCTTATTGGGTATATCGGTCGAGTATCCGCAAAAGATAAAGAACAAATGCAAAATGAACTTGAGAAGACTAGGGGTAGCGAAGACCCTTATGCTCTACAAAGGTCTTTTTTGCCTGGAATTCAGTATGTGGGCAAAATTGGTATTGAACAAAGCTATGAAAAAGTATTGCGTGGTGTGCCTGGATATGATGAAGTTGAGATTACAGCCGGCGGCAAACCAGTGCGTACCTTGTCAAGTAAGCCATCTGTCCCAGGTAAAAATGTCATTCTATCGATTGATATCAAACTCCAAGCTTTGGTGGAAGAACTTTATGGAAAACGGCGCGGCGCCTTTGTAGCTATCGAACCAGAAACAGGTGACATATTAGCCTTTGTATCGAAACCTAATTTCAATCCCAATGATTTTGTTGAGGGGATTGATGCGACCACCTGGAAAGAGCTCAATGAATCTAAAGAAAAGCCTTTATATAACCGCCCTCTAAAAGGTATTTATCCCCCAGCATCAACCTACAAGCCATTTATGGCCTTAGCCGCCCTTGAACTCAATAAGCGCTCCCCCGAAGATGCAATCGCCGACCCTGGTTTTTTTACATTTGGCAATCACACATTTCGGGATGACAAAATTGGTGGTCACGGCATGGTGAATATGGAAAAGTCTATTGTCGAATCCTGCGATACGTATTACTATCTTTTGGCGCGTGACATGGGTGCCAACATGATGCACGACTTTATGAAGCCCTTGGGCTTTGGTCAGATTACTGGTATTGATTTAGATGGCGAGGTCCGCGGAGTTCTGCCATCCACCGAATGGAAGAAATCTGCTTTTAAGAAACCTGAGCAGCAAAAGTGGTTTGAAGGTGAAACGATCTCTCTTGGAATTGGTCAGGGCTATAACGCATTCACGATTTTGCAATTAGCTCACGGACTTGCCAATGTGCTCAACTATGGCGTGGTCATGAAACCGCATATTGCTAAGGCAATAGAAGACCCCTTCACTCGCCAAAAGGAGTTAACCACTCCTAAAGAAAGCTATCGTATCGACCTGAAACCAGAAAATGTTGAGATCATTAAGAAAGCAATGGTAGAGGTTAATAGATCGGGAACATCGGCCTCCTCATTCCGGAATGCGGGGTTTATTGCGGGTGGCAAGACCGGTACGGCCCAAGTGTTTAGCTTAAATTCAAAAATCTATAACCACGCCACCACCCCAGAGTTTTTAAGAGACCATGCCTTATATGTGGCCTATGCTCCAAACGATAAACCTAAAATTGCAATTGCTTTGATTGTTGAGAACTCTGGTTTTGGAGCACAGCATGCTGCGCCTATTGCCCGCAAAGCATTGGATTACTACATTGAGGGCAAATGGCCAAAGGAGATCCCTGAGTGGAAAAGAGTGCCCTAGCCAAAGCAAAATCCGTTATTGCATATGCATTTCGGGGATTTGATCCACACCTTGGCTTTATTTTTCTCGGTCTAGCCGGTATTAGCTTTGTGGTGTTTTTGTCAGCCGGGCAAGGCACCCCCGTTGCAATTGTTGATCAGTTGCGTAATTTACTCATTGCCTTTGTCATTATGTGGATCGTTTCGCAAATTCCACCAAAGTGGTTGGAAATGGCGGCTATTTGGATTTATGGCATTGGAATTGCATTACTGATCGCGGTGGCAATTTTTGGTCTTATAAAAAAAGGTGCGCGTCGGTGGATTAATGTAGGCATTGTGATTCAGCCCTCTGAAATTATGAAAATCGCAGTACCATTAATGCTGGCTTGGTATTTTCAGAAACGCGAGGGCATTCGCTCTGCCTTTGATTATTTAGTTGCAGGCCTCTTACTCGCCTTACCGGTTTTATTGATTGCCCGCCAGCCAGACCTGGGTACCGCTTTATTGGTTCTCGCTGCAGGGCTTTATGTGATTATCTTGGCTGGCTTGCCGTGGCGCTGGATTGTGCCGATTGTTGTAACCGGCGGTGTTGCCATACTCCTACTAATCATTTTTAGTGGCAGCATTTGTGCTCCTGATGTTAATTGGCCACTGATCCGCGAGTATCAAAAAAACCGTGTCTGCACTTTATTAGATCCGACTAGCGATCCTTTAGGGCGAGGATTTCATACGATACAGGCAATTATTGCGGTAGGGTCCGGTGGATTCTTTGGTAAAGGCTGGCGTGAAGGCACACAATCTCACCTAGAATTTATTCCCGAAAAACACACTGACTTTGTTTTCGCTGTGTTTGCAGAGGAATTTGGGTTTTTAGGAAATCTTGTTCTGATTCTTCTCTTTTTTGCCTTGATCAAACGTGGTCTTACGATTTCCATGGGGGCCCCAACCCTCTTTACGCGTCTACTTGGCGGTGCGATTAGTCTGATCTTTTTTACCTATGCATTTGTCAATATTGGTATGGTTACCGGCTTGCTGCCAGTGGTTGGCGTCCCCCTGCCACTTCTAAGCTATGGGGGTACAGCCCTTGTCACGCTGGGCTTTGGAGCGGGTATCCTGATGAGTATTCATCGCCATCGGCGTCTAGTACAAAGCTAATTTTTAGAGCTGTGGGGCAACAAAAAACCCAGCCGTAGCTGGGTTTCACTAAAAGCACAATGATTATTTCTTGCGCTTATTCACAGAGTCTTTAAATGCCTTGCCTGCAGAAAACTTCACGGTCTTCGAAGCGGCAATTTTAAGTGGCTCACCTGTTTTAGGATTGCGACCCATACGTGCAGCGCGCTTTCCCGAGGCAAAGGTTCCAAATCCGATTAACTGAACTGAATCACCCTTAGTTACTGCTTTGATGATGTGCTCAATAGCAGAGTTCAATGCATACTCGGCTTTTGCTTTAGAAATTTCGGCATCGTCAGCAATTGCTGCGATTAGTTCTGCTTTATTCAAGTGAAGCTCCTTGTTGATTGTTCATTGTTTTGCGCTTTTTGCGCTATGGCAATTGTAAACACAAAATATTACAAAAATAAATATTCATAATAAAAAATTGAGATCTAAATCGGGGCTCCAGTACTAGTCTAAAACTAGTAAATCTTTAACAAAATATTCGGTCTCACCAAAGCAGCTGGTTGGTAAGCCAACATGTTGTTCATATTGCATTGCAACTTTGCGCCCCATATTAGCGTTTATCTTATTGGCAACACGATCATCTCGCACCGAAAAGAAGAATTTTTCAGACATAGTTCCTGGCATCGATACCATCGCTAACTCACCTTCCCAGGTTTTACAAAACCAGCCACGCTTCGAAAACTTCTGAACATAACCAGCCCTCTCCCCCTCGGCATAGCTCCAACTTAACATTAAATAAGTATATCCAGAGATAAAAATGGCACTAATAAGACTTAAAATAAGGGTGGAGCGGATGAAACGATTCATAATGATTTTTTGGTTGTTTTGTTTATCTTACTGGAAACTTACTGACTGGAACTTGGCGTTTATATGAAATCTTCTACCCTAATTCATTTCTTTAGTTTTGTACCCCTATTTTTTTTACCAACAAGCGCTTGGGCAAACTCTGCAGAAAATACGTATAAAACAGTTTGTGCGGTCTGTCACGCGGCTGGCGTTGCAGGCGCTCCAAAATTAGGGGATAAGACCAAATGGGCTCCTCTTATTAAAGAGGGTCAGGTACAACTGACTGCCCATGGATACGTTGGTATACGCGGCATGCCTGCAAAGGGCGGCAAATCTGATTTGAGTGTTCAAGATTTTGCAGCTTCTGTGGTTTATATGGTCAACCAGTCGGGTGGTAGTTGGCAAAATCCGGATGCGGCTACTCTTAAAAAGATTGATGCGGAGATTATCCGTCGGCAAGCGCAGCTCCGTAAGTAAGCCTGTAGTGGAAAAGATAAGGGTCTCTAAACTACTTTCTGAACTTGGGCTTTGTTCGCGAAGAGAGGCGGATTCTTACATTGAGCAAGGGCTGGTGACTGTGGATGGCGAACTTGTTCAAGAGCTTGGGAGTAGAGCCTACAGGCACCAGACGATTGAACTTCGATCGGGGGCTAAACGCCAACAGGAACAACGGCTCACGATCTTATTAAACAAGCCTGTTGGATATATCTCTCATCTAGATGATGAGCAACAGTATAAGCCTGCGGCCTCGCTCATTACTCCCGTGAATCAATTTGTTGCCGCACCAGAACAAACGCAGCGGCGTCTTTTTCGTGGTCTAGCGCCTGCAGGGCGGCTTGATATTGATTCGTCTGGATTGCTGGTATTAACACAAGATGGGCGAATTGCTAAATTGCTGATTGGGGAAGACAGTCCGATTGAGAAAGAATATTTGGTTCGGGTTTCTGGCCAGCTATCGGATGGAGGTCTTGGCTTATTACAAAATGGTCTATCGCTCGATGGCAAATTACTGAAGCCTGCGAAAGTTAGTTGGCAAAACGAAGATCAGTTACGTTTTGTATTGCGCGAAGGGCGCAAACGTCAAATTAGAAGGATGTGTGAGCTAGTGAATCTTGAAGTGCTTGGACTAAAGAGAATTCGTATTGGCCAGCTTTCACTTGGCTCCTTACCTTTGGGCCAATGGCGCATCCTAGGCAAAAATGAGCGCTTCTAGTTTTTCACAACAAATAATGTCAGCTGCATAGCGCGGTCACGAACCGGAAGGAGCTGAGCATACTCAGGGCTTTCTGCCCAACGATTTGCATCATCAATGTGCGCAAAAGATAGCTCAACAAATGTATCAAAGGGGTCAGCATTTAATTGATTCCAAAACGGAGTAGCGCACTCTCCCCGACGGACTACCATTCCACCATAGAGCGCAATACTTGCTCCAACTTGGCTACGGTACAGCTCGAAGTCTTCAGCCCCGAGTTTATTAAAGATACCAATGACTGTGACACTCATGTTTTCTCGTTTATGGCCTTGCTGTTACTTCGATAATAACTTCTGATAGCGTTCGTTTAGTTCATTCGTGTCGGTCACGGTTGTGTCTAAGTCCCTTAGCACGCCATCTCGCAAACTATAAATACACCCATGTATTGCAATATCTTGTCCCATTGACCAAGCGTCTTGTACGATATTAGTTTGTCCAATATTAACCACTTGCTCCAATACATTAAGCTCGCAAAGCCGATCTAAGCGGGCATGATCATCTTGAATATGCTTTAGCTCACGGTTGTGTTTGTCATGCACATCTTTAATATGCCGTATCCAGTTATCGGCTATGCCAATACGGGCATTATTCATTGCAGCCTCAATGCCCGAACAACCATAGTGGCCAACCACAATAATATTTTTTACTTTTAATCGATCAATCGCAAATTGAATCACCGACAATGCATTGAAATCGGTATGCACCACCATATTGGCAATGTTGCGATGTACAAAAACTTCGCCTGGTTTTAAGCCAACAATCTGATTGGCTGGCACGCGCGAATCTGAGCAACCAATCCATAAATATTCAGGGTTTTGCTGATCTACTAAACGAGAAAAATAGTCAGGATCCTCTTCGGTAACTTTCTTAATCCATGTGCGATTTTGTTTAAATAATCGCTCAAGATCTTGTTTCTTGTTATTAGCGGGCATCTGATTTCCGATTAGAGCTTCTTGTCATTCTTTGTAATATACAAGATTTCTTTTCTGTGCTTTTTTATATGGCATTGCATTGGTAAGATTAAAAATCTTATAAATTTTGAACGTCCATCAAAACAAAAACCACCCGCAGGTGGTTTTTAATGGGTGGAACTCTACATTAAGCGCTTGCTTTATCTCCTGTGCCCAAAAATTCCACTATTTTTTTCGCCGTCTCCATGTAGCGCGCATTCATTTTGCGATACTGGTTAAGCTCAGCCATGATTGGATTTTCTGATGATTCAAAGGATGCGTCCTCGTATCCAGGGTGATATGGCGCCTCGTGTACTAATTTGCTATTCATAAATTCTCCAAAGGTTAGATAAGTTAATAGAATCAATGTAGCATAGTAAAATTGAAATTTATTGCATAATAATCAATGGCTTATATTGATAAGATATCGGCTAACTAAGTTTTTAGAGAGTAGGATTTCATTTTTCAGCAAGTCATTTCATATTGCGGAATTCTTATAGCTAGCTACTCTGAAGGCTCATTGGTACTCGCTATAGCCCGCATACCAGCAGCGATCGTATGGGTTGGCTTATACAGAAGCATGCGTTTTGCCTTTTCGATCGAAAGCGTAAACGGATATGCCGTGGTTCGTACTGCTTCTCTTACCAATGGGGGGTCGCCCTTCAGTGGTAAGTAGTTCCAACCATTTTCGGTAAAGCGGGCCAATGGCCAAGCCACTGTCCGAGGTATTGAAAATGTTGGAACTCGGTAGCGTCCAGCTTCCAAACGTTGGGTCATCCACTCCCGAAAACTCATGATCTCATTATCGGCAATAAAAAATGCTTCCGCACTTGCTGAGCTTTGCAATGCTAAACAAATCGCATCGCATAAATTGCCGATATAACAACTTGAATATAAATATTCCCCTTGATTAAACCACCCAAATTTTCCCTGATTTGCTGCAGGGCCAATTTGGCGATCGACCAAATCTCCTAGGCCCCAAACAAATGCAGGGCGTAATATCACTGTTGCAAGTTGTGCCGTATTTGCGCTTATTACAATCCGCTCTGCTTGTGCCTTGGAGTGTGCAAAGCGCATTTCAACGCGCTGGCATAATGGCATTTGTTCTTGAGCATCGTATAGCGCACAACGTTCATTGAGAACGACACTCGCCGTACTCATATGTATAAAACGCTTTATACCTGTGGCGGTCGCTGCCTCGATTAATTTCTTAGTGAGCCCAATATTGATCCCTTGGAATAAGGCTGGTGAACCCCATAGGGTTACATGTGCTGCACAATGCACCACGGCATCGTGCCCACTGAGTGCGGTATTAAGATCAATCACTTCATTTAAATTACCTCGAACAGTTTCGATCCCCAGAGCCTTAAGTCGCCTCTCTTCTTGCGCCGAACGTATCGCGGCAGTAAGTCGATGCCCATCGGCAGACAACCGAATTAATGCATGTCTGCCAATAAAACCTTCGGCTCCAGTTATAAATATTCTCATCTTTGCTATGCTAGCTTACTTGTCTCTTTTATTCTCTTTGCGCACTTAATGAGTATCTACTGGATTGCACTTTTATTGGCGGGGCTTTGTGAGATTGGCTGGCCGCTCGGTCTCAAGCTAGCTGACCTGCCAAACATGAGAGCCTGGGGTCTTTTGGTAGCTATTGTTAGCATGACCCTTAGCGGTTTTTTGTTGTGGTACTCCCTCAAAGAAATTCCGATCGGAACTGCTTATGCGGTATGGACTTCGATTGGGGCGGTGGGCACATTCACCATTGGGGTTCTCGTTTTTGGGGATCCTAATATTGCAATCCGCTGGGCCGGTGTAGCATTAATCCTGCTTGGCGTTATTTTATTAAAGATGGGTTAGGGCCTGTACTTACTGCGGTCAACTCTTTTACCAGCTTCTAATATCAAACCTACAAGTACAACCGCCAAAATCTGCGCAGCAATAAATCCCATAACACCATCAGGAGATATTCCAACAAAGGTATTGGTAAAACTGCGTGCGATGGTAACTGCTGGATTTGCAAAAAAAGTGGATGATGTAAACCAATATCCTGCGGTTACCGTCAAGGCAACTAGCATTGCAATTTTTTCTTTTGCTAACTTGTCACCGATGTATATTACGCCGAGCAGTATCATTGTGGAGATGAACTCACTTGTCCATATTCCAAAACCATCTCGAGCTTTACTTGACTCCTGAATAATTTCAAGCCCAAATAAAATGTGGGTTATCAAAACACCGGCTATAGCACCCAAGAATTGGCAGGCCCAATAAGTGAAAAGTTGGTTTGTTTTAAGATGTCCCATTTTCCAAAACATTGCGCTCACCACAGGATTGAAATGAGCGCCCGAAAGTGGGCCCAATAGACTGATTAAGACATATAGGGCAGCGCCTGTGGCAATACTGTTTCCGAGCAAAGCAACAGCTGCATTACCCTGACCAAGAGACTCGCCCATAATGCCTGACCCTGTCACCACAGCTAACAATATTGCTGTGCCCAAAAACTCGCATAGATAACGCATCATGCTTTGCGATGGATCTCTTTGAGGCGTATGGAATCTAATGTATCAAGTGGCATTTCCGCCAATAGATCAATTCTCTTTTTAAGGCCATTCATAACCTCGACAAAGGCAGCTTTTTTATCTAAATCAGACCCCTCGACTTTGGACGGATCCGGAAATCCCCAATGTGCAGTTGCAGGGTTGCCTGGCCAAATGGGGCACACCTCACCTGCGGCGTTATCGCATACGGTCACAATGAAATCCATTTTTGGCGCCTCAGGTAAGCCAAACTCATCCCAATTCTTTGATCGTAATCGGGTAGAGTCATAGCCCATCTCAATAGCTAATTCTTTTGCAAAGGGATTTACTACTGTGCCTGGTGTTGAGCCTGCCGAATAACCGATAAATTTACCGCTTGGGTGAGTCGATGCAAGCGCCTCGCCTAATACCGAACGTGCAGAGTTATGGGTGCAGAGAAATAGGATGTTGTATTTGTTCATCTCGAAGATTTTCTTTACTTAAGAACAAGATGTTTTACGAATAGTCGATATGGAGACAGTCGCCAGCGGCGTCGGTACACAACAGGCGCTATTCGCTACTGGTGATTGATTAAATACTGGGATTGAGTCCAGTGTATGAAATGTCTCCCAGGCTATTCCAGCTGGATCATTCATCCAATATTTATCGGAACTCGCATAGCAACAGGCTGCATCAATCTCTTCTATTAGCTCACCCTCAATTTGTTCGAGTCGACCCTTCATTTCTACTAGCTCCGTCTGGTCATCCACTTGGATTCCTAAATGATTAAGACCAAGTACCGTACCGCGTGCAGATATCGCAAAGTTGATCTTTGGATCTTCAAGCTGCCATTTGGCGTAGTCGCTTTTGATAACCGTTGGCTCTGAAGCAAATATTTTTGAGTAAAACGGTATGCTTGCGGCTATATTCGGTACTGATACATGAATATGCATTCGTTTCATTGACAATTCACTGCCTTTCTTTTTCTAGTAATACATGGCTGCCCGCCACAGCAATTTTCTAAAAGGAAATTACTCAATCCTTCTACTAATTTGGCATTGGGGCTGTAAATTAAATAGCGGCTTTGGCGTTCTACCAACACTAAATTAGCCTGCACTAGCTCCTTAAGATGAAAGCTCAAAGTGGCGTTTGGTATACCTAATTTTTCTACGATTTCTCCAGGTGTGACGCCGCCATTACCCTTTTGCACAATTAAACGAAATATATTTAAGCGCGACTCTTGTCCTAAGGCTAAAAATACCCGAATGGCATCTGTGTTTTTCATATTTCTAATTATATAGAAATATATGACAATTCGATGACATCAGCTTAAGGCTATGGTTTATTGATTGTTACGTTTCTCTTTGCTATCTGCAGGAACGTTGATGTATTCAAATGGGCAATGTCGACATGCATTGCCACAACATGTGCCGCGCTTTAAGTGCGCCTTGCTGGTAAGCACTATATATCCAGAATCAGGATCAATATACGAATCTTGATTGTTATCGCAAGCCCGCTGATGAAGCTCTTCCATAGGGCTCATGTCTAGCTGCTGAATTGCATTACAAAGAATTGAGGGCTCACTGTCTTTTTTCTTGTCATTTTTAGCTCCTCGTGCAATTTATATTAAATGAATAACATCCCGCGCGTATGCTTCTGTTAATTCTGCAGAATTTCACTGATCTCAATTAAATTAAAGTCTGGGTCTCGCACATATATAGATTTTATCTTGGCAGTCGCACCCGTTCTTATAATTGGGCCCTCAATAATTGGCCATTTTGCCTGTTTTAACCGTTCAATTACTTGGATTAAGGGACGATCCGCAATAAAACACAGGTCTAACGATCCTGGCGTTGGAATATCTGCCTTTGGCTCAAATTCTTTTCCCTTGATATGAAGATTAATTTTTTGATTACCAAACTTAAATGCTTTGCGCTCAATGGGCGGGGTTCCTCCCACAAAAGATTCTAGTGTCATACCCAAAACCTGCGTATAAAAATAAATGCAATCGGCTTCTTTGGCGGTTGTTAGAACCAAGTGGTCAAGATGATCAATCATTGCAATATCTTACCCATAAATGGAAAGCCTGCCGATTGAACTGACTCCCAGTCAGTTGGGCGGTTCACTTAGGTGAGCATGGCCACTTTTGAACTAGGGCATCAAAGACAAGAGAGGCAAAAGCTTCATTCATTCTATTTGGTTGAGTGGCAACATAATCTCCTACTACTTGAGCACGCTCTTTAATATCAACATTTTGGGGGACGCAAATTTTTTTGTCGTAATGAGCGTTATCTTCTACCCCCAAAATAATCCCGATACACAATCCTTGGTTAAAGTTTTCTGCCTTTGCTTTACTATCTGCTATCTCACTACATACCAAGTTGAGTCTTGCTGTAGATAAATCGGGCATAGTATTCATATTAAAACCTTCTGCCGCGCAAGAGGGGCTTGCATATAAAAAAGCAAAGAGTATGGTCAAAACTTTGCCGTTAAGTATTTGATTCATATGCGGAGTGTAATTAAAAACCTTTCAAAGATGGTTTATAGAATCTTGGTGACCCGTGGCGAATTCAAAGAGCCAATACCAGGGATGCCTAACACTGTCTCTTGACCATCCCTATAACTGGTGCTTGATTGCTACTGGATAGAAACGGTTACAGTCTCCAATAGGCTGCCCTGCACTGGGTCACCATCACCCACTAAGTAAGCTGGCTTACTAGATTCGCCGTCTTAACTTAGTCTGAGTTTACTCAGTCCAATTTTTAGATGGGCTATTAACTGCCTCATTCCATGTAATGAAACCACTGCGGTCTTTATCAATAAGGTTAAATTCAGCTTCAGAAATGCCAGCCTTCTTTGCCTCTTCTCTTGATATTTGTTTATCACCGTTAAAATCAATTTTATTAAAACTATATTTTTTAACTACCGTTGGCTTTGCACCTTCTGGTGCTGGGGTAGTTACTTGTGAAAAAACTGTTATTGGTAATAAAAAGGCTAAGACTGTTGCGATCTTGATAAATTTCATTTTTTATTCTCCAAGTTAATTATGTTTTTAATTTCACAATTATGAGCAAATAAAACACTATTGGCTTTACTCTTAATGGCAATTAATCTGAGGGCTCTATTAAATATAATACTGAGCTAAATGATATTGGTCAAAGGCTTTATTGAACATTTGATCCAAGCCAATCATCAACGCCTGATGTTATTACAGTGGTTCTGAAGTTTTTGAAGGCATCTTATGAGCTGATTTGTGCCATTTCTAGTCTTCGAGGTCGTTAAGTTATTTCAGCGCTCCTCAAGGGGGCCTAAGTGCTTTCTTTTTGTATCTTGGTGGCCCGGGGTGGAATCAACCAGGGCTGAGGATGCCCAATCCTGCCTATAGACTACTTCCAACTAAGATTTAGTTTCTTATGAGTGGCCGCACAATCTCTCAAATAGAGATTAATCAGGCTTTGATAAGGAATGCCCACCTCTTCTGATACAGATTTTAAGTAGCTCACCAACCTCATCTAATCTAATAGTTATAGGCTTTTTGAGCATGGAAGCATATGGGTTTTTACGGGCTTTGGAGAAATCATATTCTTTGCGCATCTTCTTCACCTTTAATAAGCTTTTGATTCTTTGGCAGTTGCCTTACGAGCCGAAATAATCCGAACGACATTACTATCGTTTTTTAATTACCAAGCATTGATAGTCGATAAAGCAAATTAGCTTGTGCGGCAGGAAATTCGTTAGCCAAAATGCTATAGACACAAGTGTCTCGTAAGCTATTTTTAGCGTCTGGATGACGATTAATTTGATGACTACGCAATACGCCATCCAATTTCGCACCTAATCGCTCAATGCCTTTACGACTTTGATGATTAAAAAAATGGGTTCGAAATTCCACAGCAATACAATTTAATTTCTCAAATGCGTGACTTAATAACATCAACTTACACTCTGTATTAATTGCCGTTCTTTGTGCGGAACCTCGATACCAAGTTGAGCCAATTTCCAGCCTAAGATTATCCTCATCAATATTCATGTAGGTTGTCATGCCTACGGGCGTGCCGCTTGCATCCAAAACACAAAAAGGGTTCATGGCGCCTAACTGCTGTAAGCCTAAACGCCTGTCAATTTCTTTTTTCATTGTCTCGGGCGAAGGAATGCTGGTATACCAAAGTTTCCAAAGCTCACCATCTTTAACTGCTTCGCATAAACCATCATGATGTGCCATAGTTAATGGCACCAAAGAGGCATACTTACCTTGCAGAGTTACAGAATCCGAGAATTTCATAGCACTTGATTTAAATGGAGATTTAGTTTCATTCTGCCATAGGCGTTTCTTACAAGCGAGCCAAACAAAAAAATCGCCCGAAGGTGGTTTAGGTGTTTCTTGGTGGCCCGGG
>Ga0209355_1000143_pt1 | contig 42411 bp, 37 predicted proteins | sample LauGreSBDMM110SN_3_FD_187563 | JGI IMG/M metagenome (GOLD analysis project Ga0209355, IMG submission 187563) | Freshwater lake microbial communities from Lake Michigan, USA - Sp13.BD.MM110.SN (SPAdes) (version 2) | ecosystem: Environmental > Aquatic > Freshwater > Lake | place: Lake Michigan... | reverse complement strand
AAACATTACTTTCAAAAGAAAATATTGAACGTTTAAAGAATGATAAAACTAAGAAATCAATGCGTGATATTGAGAGCTATTTTCTTCGTCATCGCTTTGAAATTAATGATTTACAAAATACTATAAATCCTACTAATAATACAATTGAACCCGTATACGCAAGTATTCCAATAAATCAATTAATTGAAGCAAAAAAAGCATTTTCTACAGGGAGCAAAGCTAAATTAACACTACCTGATAGTATTAATTTAAATGATATTTCAAATATAACCCCAGAAAATAGAGGTTTATTACAAACATATTTAGGTGCTTTAAAAGATACTAAAGATCCTAAGTTTCAAAATCCAGCTGAAATTAACGTTAAAGATGCGCTAGATTCAATCATTGAACGTAAAAAGATGTTAATTGAATTAAAAAATTTAAATGCTAAGATGCGTGAAAATCCTTATGATAACTCAAAACAAATATATTTAAATAAAAATGATACTACTACTACTCCCAAAACAAATCCTCTAGATGCTGTTATTGAAGGTGGTGCCACTTCTGAAGAGAAATTACTTCAAGAGAAAACAAACTTAGATAATTCTTTGAAAAAACGTATTTTTGGAACTACTACACCCGCAGCTATTTCTCAAGATGGTACAATTGATGAAAGTTTAATAACAAATGAAGAAATAGAACGCTACAAGAAAGATCCTATATTTTCACCTGAAATTGAGAAAGTAACTATGACTGACAGAGTAATATTTATAGCGGCAACCTATATTATCCGCGCAATTTCAATGTTTATGCTGGAATGGGCAGTTCATACCAATTTTGTGAATACATTCGTAAAGGGATTTTCATTGTATTTTGGTGTGTACATATGTATCTTTTTATTATTATATATTTTAACCAATGCGAAAGAAGACGATGAAATATTCCGTATGATATTTTATTATATTTATACAAAATCGGAAGATGGACAAGGTGTTGTAAGAATATTGTTACATTTATTATGTATTTTAATGTTAATTCCAATTCCGTTTGTTGTGCGGGAATATAGAGAGTTTGAAAAAGACAGTATGACTTTTGTAGAAAAAAGAACGATATTGAACGGTGTTAGTCGTTTTACAATGTATGTATGGATTTTAACATCCATTGTCGCTCTAAAAGTCTAAAAAATTTTATTTTTATTCAGTAAGTGTAATAAACCATATGGGCGAATCAACAACAACAAATTTAGATTATAATTTGTTATTTAGTGACAACAGTAATATATTTATTAAAGAATTTGGGCGTCAAAATGATAGTGCTAATTTAACAAATATAAGCACATTTATCAATGTTATAAATACACAACTTAAACCTGATGATAACTTTATTATTAATCCTGAAATTGCGATTAAAGATTTAAAATCAACATATGATTTATATAATAAAATTTATAATAAAATTCCAAAAGAAAAACAAGATACAAGGGAATATATCGAATTTAAAATGAAGCATACAAAATTAGCAGATATTAATTATAAACGTTATAAAAAAGCTCTTGAAATTTTACAAGAAAAACGTAATACAGAAATTAAGCTATCTTTAAGTTTAGAAGATGTTATTACGAAAGAGGTATATAATAATGATATTATGAATATTGTTAGTGATGTTGATGCTTTAAAAAAAAAATGGGCTGACATTATTACAACAGGTAAAGGAGGTATAACTAAAAAGAAAGAGGCTATAACTAAATTAATATCAAAATGGTATCCAGAAAGAGTTAAATATTTACAAATGTTATCAAATGTTATGCCAGGTGAAAATATGTCATTATTAGAAAAATTAAAGGAAGCTGCTGAAACTAAAAATATTGATACAAATGAAAAAACAAAAGAAATGAAACGTTTGATTTATGGTTTTTATTTATTATTATCATCTGACAAAAATTCTACTAGAGTTGATAAACAATTAAATAATATACTCACAAATGTTGGCTTAACCTATAAAGGTGGTGCTGATGAAAATAATGTATGGAAATATTATTCAGATTTAAAAAGTTTACAAAAAAGTTTAGAGGAATTTTTAAACAAACAATCAAATGAAGAAATCAATACTACACAATCAGGTAAATCTAATTTGTTCTCTAAGATTCCTATGGGGATTTTTGGAAGATCTTCTAAAGTAGCGCCAGAATCAGATGGATCTCAAATAACAGCAGATAGTATAACCGCGAATGGTACAACATCTGATTTATCACAATTAAATTCGGTTGTAAATAATTTAGTTCAGTTAACTGATGCTAATTTGAAAGCAATAAATAATTTAGAACCAAATGATGAAAATAAACAACAATTAGCAATATATTTAACATTACAAGAATTAATAAATACTTTAATTGGTATCATTCAAAACATAGTTAATGTTAAAGAAACAATCGAAGAAACAATTGGAGAAACAAATGAAGAATCAAATGAAGAATTAAATACAGCAATAACATCTATAATTCAAGAATTAATTACACAAATTAGTGAAAAAGCGAATCCAGTTTCTTCATCAAATCTTGAAGATGCTGTTACAGCTGTTAAAGAAGCACCTGGATTTAATAAATTAATTGAAGGAGATATCAATAAAACAATTGGCGCGCTAATAGAGACACTTCCAGAAACTTTAAAAGCACCTGAAATACCAGAACCAGAACCAAATGTGGAAATCGTAATGGTACCTGATGTAGAAAAAGAACAATTAAAAGCACTACAAGTACAAAAGGCTTTCGATGAGATTAAAGACGCAGATAAAACATTATTAAATCAAAGAATAGCGGATAGAATAGCCGACGCAAAAAAAAATATTCAAGAAGCTGCGGATAAAGCAGCCGCTCAAGCAGCCCCTGCTCTACAAACGACTGTAAAACCAGTACAATCAGAAATAATAGCGGAAGTAGAAGGAGCACCAGCCGTATCACAAACAAATGAAGAATCAGGAAAATTAGTTGCGGAAGCAATAGTTTCACCCGCACCTTCATCAGAAGAATCACCAGTCGAACCTAGCACAGAGGCAGAACCAGCACCAACTGGTTATGTTAATCCTGCGTATGGTATGTCCCCGCCTCAGACGCCAATTTCTCCAACATATGATATTTCAACTATAATTAGTAATGTTATAAATTATTTTGAAACTACTAAAGCAAACGAAACAGATGAATTATCAGAAATAATTGAATATGTAACATCCGATGAAACAATAACTCCCGCAATACAAAAAGCGGTTATTTTAGCATTTATGAACGCTAATATTTTTGAATCAATACATACAGAAGATAAACAATATTACTTATTAAAATCCTATGGAAAGAATGAATTTATTTCAGCTTTGCGACTATATCAAACAAAATCAACATTATTGAGTATATATGAAACAATGTTTAATAATTTAATTATAAAAGGTAATGACAAAGATTTATTTATAACAGCTTTTTATAATGAGGTACAGTTTAGTAGTAAAGATGGGCTTAAAGAATCTGGTAAATATTCAGAATATACAGAAAAATTAGCAAAAATATTAGAATTAGATTTAACAAAATTAGAAAATATTAGATTAAAATGGATTGATATTATTTTCCCTTTGGATAAAAGTGATCCGGAAATTAAAATACCAACTTATTTTAAACAATTTAAAAATGATAAAGAAGGATTAAAAGCCTATTTACAAGAACCTAAATTTTTAGAAAACTTAAAAAAATTATTTAACATGATACCTACACTTCCCCCAGTAGTTAGAGGAGGTATGGATTTAACAGAGGAGGAACTTCAAAAATTAACAGATATATTATTAATGAAGGGTGGAGCATCAGCCCAAGAAACCGCAAAATTAACCCCTGAACAAATGACTGCGATTGTTGATAAACTAAGAGAACAACAAAAGTTAATCCGTGTTATTCGTGAAGATCTAAATATACTTCGTGAAACCTATGAAACTTACTCCAAATCAGTCAATGCCTCGAAAGAATTCAAAGAAGACACATCCGAAATTATACAACTCAAAGAAGCTCTTGCCAAAGCAGAAAAAGAAGCGGCAGCAGAAACGCCGCAGGGGGCAAAAGTAGTTGCACTTGAAAGCGCAAGAAGTGCACTGAAAGCAAAACAGGACGAACAAGCTAAACTTAATGTTTTCTCAGATAAAGAAATTCTTGGTATAAATGATTATTTAAAAAATAATATTGAAAAGATTAAGAAAATTAATCTAGATACTACTGGAAATGTAATAAAAAATATTAATAGTTTAATTCAAACAATTACATCTGTGACAAAACCTTTAGAAACACGTGAAATTTTTAAAGCAAATCGCTTATTATTAGATTTTTTACTGGAAGGAGGTGAAATTGATACAATCGATAAATCCGACACAAATAAACTTTTAATTAAAAAAACTATTACTGATATTCAATTAAATAAATTAAAAATCACTTCAGAGACGCCTAATAAAGAAATATACAAAGGCTTTATTCCAACTATAAATGAAATCAAGCGTGTGTTTGAACAAGATATTGAATATTACAAAAACGTTTTCCAGCAACAAGCAACTGGTATTGAAGATGAAGCTAAAAAACAAGAAAGAGCATTAGAAAAAGCAAAATTAGAGGAAAGAGAGCGCGCACGTGTAAAAGGCGGGACATATTATCAATTAGGTGGTTTAGATAAAGCAAAACGTAATATATTAAATGATTACTTAGGTGTTAAAATATATGAACCTTCTACTCCTCCAAACTCATCAAATATCTTTGAATATTTAAATGCTTTCGAAAAAATACTAAACAATCGCTATATCAATAAGATTGCGGATTCAAGCAACCCAGCATATGCTTCTATCATTTCTGGGGATAAATCAACCTTCAATCAGCTATATGAAAAATACCTTAAAAATAAAGAACCACCTGAAGGTTCCGAAGAAAATGCCACTTACAATATGATCCAAGGATTGGAAATGAATAACCTAATTCCTCGTGAAGTATTAAAAGTTACTCTACAAGACAAGGTCGTATTTGTATTCGCATCCCTATTTATTCGCCTGATTACCCTATCCGTAATTGAATACTTAATTGAAAAAAGTGTCGTTAAAACACTTGTGGTTGCCGTATTAGGTTACTTAGGTTTATTTTCAATTATATTTATCGCATTTGTTATGTTGGTCAATTTAGATATGTACCGTCTGCGTATAGTATTCAATTATGTAAATTTCCACGCAAACAGTGGAAACGTATATGGATACCTCATACTACTATGGTCATTTGGCTTAATTATTTATTATATTATGCGTAGTATTAACACAGATTCACGTGTAAAATCGACGAATGAAGAGTCTAGAGTACGTTTGATGTACCGTATTCAAATCGTATCACTGATTATATGGTTATTCTTAGTACTAATGATTGCCATTATGTAAATTTACTTATAAAGTGTTTTATGTATCCCTGAAAATACACACATCGGTGGAGCATCTGTATAATATCCGTGTCTTAATATTTTTTGTTTATCTAACTCAGATTGATGTTGGCTACATAATTCATTCCCATTACATTTTTTACGACTACACTGACCTCCTAAACCACGATTCCATATACGAGCATTACATCGTTCTTCACTATCCGGTTTTTTGCGCGAATTTTGTTGCCGAATAACTTTAATCTTTGTCCCACCCTGATGAGGAACTAATGTTAAAGGTTTAATAAATTCACTCTTGAGTGTATTTAAATCAAGCGAATATTTATTAGCCACTTTCTCTAAAAGCTGACATTGAATATCTTGGAGTTCTTTTTCCAAGATTTGAAAAAGAAAGTTAGGCAAATCCATTCATTAAATTAATGGGTAAGATGTAGTAAGTTTATTTATTATTTATATAATTAAAGTGTCAATTTTTTACCATATTACGCTACATACGAATAGGACGATGATCCCCAGACGTTAACTCCATTAATATAGAGTATTGTTCTGTAAAATTTAATATATATCCAGCATCATAAACGGGTTGATTAATTTCAATTGTATCTTTATTAATATTTATTATATTACAAATAATTGTTTGATTTTGAACTGTCATTATTCGAATATTATCACCACTATTATAATTTCTAGGATTTGTAATATATAATAAAGTATGTAGATTATTATTTATTGATTGACGTTCATATTTTTCATATACGTCTCCATCTTTTCCCAAATCAAGTTCAATATGGTCTGTTGTTCGTAATGTAATTTTCCATGGAAGACTAAATAATTTTATATATCCTAATGTATCTAAAGCAGGTTTATAGATAACATGCGAACCACATGTATAAGTTGGAATAAGTGAAATAGTCTGTTGTTCGCCCCCAGCAGCTTGGATTAATATATTTAAATAAGACGTTTTTGTCAAAATACTACTTGAACCCATCCAACAACCAATACGAACATGAGTGTCCTGCATTTTAGGTAATGGTCCATTCCATGTAAAACTAGAACGACCATGACTATAAATCCACTCGCGTTGCCATGAGTGAATAAAAATTTCTGTACCTATTTTGGGGGGCATGGGCATATAGATTGTGGAAATACTCTGTGGGATTCCTTGTGAGATAGGGGATGGATTTATAATGGAAGAATTAATTAAATCTAAATTCGGGGGTAAATTATTTTGACTTGTATTGACTGCGGGTGGTATTTGAAATGTTTTACGTTGAAATTCTAACATTTGTACTTTATTTAAAAAATCGGAATCTTCTGATAATCCAACGGTTTCTAATATAGGTTCTTCGGGGATAGGGTTTAAGGGTTCTTTAGGTACATCGATTACTATATTTAAAGAATAACGTTCTTTAAAAAATTCTTTTAAATCAGATATAGTAATTTTATTTAATTGTTCGAGGGGGGTATTTTTCTCATTATTTTTATAAATTGTTAACATTGTTGTTTCTAATAATTTACGTAATTGTGGTTCATTCATAACACTTTGAATACGGAATTTATATTTATCAAATAGAAAGCGATGTAACAATTCTAAAATAAATTGACCATTTTGATTGGTTAAAAAATGCGACATCATTGATTTATTATGCTTTTGTTTCCTTTAACCCGAGGACGAAAGAATAATTCTCGTAATTTAAATACATCTTCATCTGTTATTTTTGGTGAAACAATATCAGTTAAGGTAGTCGCATTATTTTTTTCTAGGAAACTTAACCATCTAACTATAAATACCATTGAGAACATTCCACATTCAGAATTTCCATATTGATGGCGTTTATGATTATATTCATTTTTAAATTTACGTCGAACCTTCAATGTCTTAGCAAATGAGTTTCCTTGTTTTTCCATATCATTCATGAAATCTTGAACTTCAGTCGGTGGTGGTCCAGCATAACTATCATAAAAATATGTTCCAAAGCATTTCTCATTAGGATCAATACACATAAATAAAGCAACCCAATGTGACCCGGATTCATTATATTTATCTAAATTAACAATCATTCCAATATATTGAATGCCTTTTTCTAAATCTTTTTTCATATCAATAGAACACGTTTCTTGGTATAAACATGTATTGTCTGTGTTGTAAGCTTGACTACGAAAATCGACAGGGTAAACTCCTAAAAATTTAAAATTAGAATACGCATTTTCATATTGTTTCATTACATCTTCAATATTAAAATTAGTTAACCATGTATGTGGATTATTCACCCATTCCGACGGCATTTCTGGTCTTAGTGCTGATTTTATACGACTTTCATTCTTTAAATTTAATTTGTCTATCCAACAGACTTCTTTTCCACGACCACAAATGGGCATAAAACGATCATTAATTTCATTCCATAATTTACGATGTGATATTTTACGGGTATTCATAATTTGATTTTTTATATGAAAACGATTCCATGAATCCGCAATACGTATAAGGGTTTCTTTATCAAAACAGCTTTTATATTCTTTATAATGATCAATTTTATCTGGTGAACAATAAGCCATCTTTATTTTATATTAAGAATAAAAAATGAATTATCATACTTTTAATATTAAAACACCATATATAGTATATACCTACAGAAAAATTGAGTAATACCGTAGTTTAAGTACGGTCAATAACTTAAAAATAATCCGGCTATAGAATTCAGGAGATGGCCCGCCGCCTAAATTCAGAAGAAAATACTAAATTTCTACAAAAATATATTACCAAGAAAGGTAATGAATATACACATACATCGATTGGCAGTCCTAAAGTAAGTCTATATGTTTCAGATAATGATTATAGCAGTTTTATGAACCATTACCAAACTGCTCTTATAAATGGCGCGCAACTACATCTTACAGAGAAGCCGAAGGAAACTGGACCATTTCGAGTGGATCTAGATTTTCGTTTTGCTATACCTGACCCAAAACCAGAAGTTCTACCGCGCATTTATACCACTTTTGATATTGAGCGTATTGTAAAAAAATACTGTCAGTTGTTTCACGAATATTTATCTCTATCGAATGATGAAACTCTTAATGCATATGTGATGGAAAAAACAAAACCAACAGAGTACAAAGGCAAATTGAAAGACGGACTACATATTATTTTCCCAGAAGTGATCGTATCCAACAATTTCCAACACTTTATTCGTTATCGTATCCTGTCGGAAGGTTCTAAAATTTTCGAAGGACTTCCATTGACAAATACATATGAAAATATTATTGATGAGGCTATCATTGATCGTAATAACTGGCAAATGTATGGCAGCAGCAAGCCGGAATGCGAAGCTTATCGTGTAACATGTATTTATAAATACGACGCGGATAGTGATAATGTTGTTTCTCAAGAACTTCCAACCGCCACCAAGCAACTGGAATGGTCTCAATATCTTTCAATGCGCAAAGGCGGAGATGTTGTAGGATTCAAGGAAGATAAAAACAAAGAGGTTGAAGAATTTACCCGTGTCATTTTGCCTTCTATGATTCATAAGCGAAAGGATTCTCTTCATCAACAAGTATTCGGAAATTCAATTAATCTGATTCGAACTTATGTAAGCGATGAAGAGTTGGATATTTCACAGCGATTGGTAAAATGCTTGAACAAATCAAGAGCTGAAAATTATGAAGAATGGATTAAGGTTGGCTGGACACTTCGTAACATTGATAGCCGTCTTCTAACAAGTTGGATTGAATTTTCGGAAGTCAGCAATAAATATATCAGTGGAGAATGTGAAAAAATTTGGGATCGTATGCGATCAGACACATTGAGTATGGGAACCCTTCGTTATTGGGCAAAAAAAGACAATCCAGTTGAATATGAGAAAATTGATGAAGATAATGTACTCAAATTGATTGACCGAGCAGCTGGTACAAAAGGTGCCGATTATGATGTTGCGAATGTTGTTTATACAATGTATCGACATCAATATCGCTACACCACCAAGGATATTTGGTATGTATTCCGCGAAGATAAACATCGATGGGAATGTTCCAAGGATGGTCTTCAATTGCGCAAAATTATTTATCAAATTATTTGTGAGAAATTTACAACTCGTTCTACCTTTTGGAATACCCAATCTATTCTACATCCGGACAACCAAGAAGCTTATCAGAATAGAAGCAAATCATTGTTGGAAATCGCACTTAAATTGAAAAAAGCTGGTTACAATGATAGTATTATTAAAGTCTGTAAAGTTCTATTTACAGATCCTAAATTTGAGGAACTATTGGATTCTCGCCCACATCTAATTGGATTCGAAAATGGTGTATACGATCTAAGTCTTCATGAGTTCCGCGAGGGTCTTCCAGACGATTATATTTCATTCAGTACAAATCGTCATTATACAGCTTATAATGCGAATAGTCCTGAGATCAAAGAAATCCAAGGATTCTTGGCTCAAGTTTTCACCAATCCTCAGATTCGTAAATTCGCAATGGATGTTTTCGCATCGATTTTGGATGGTGGTATTCGTCATGAAAAATTCTATATCTTTACAGGTTCTGGATCAAATGGCAAGAGTAAAATTCTAGAATTGGTACAGAAAGCCATTGGAGATTATTACTGTATTCTTCCTATTGCTCTGCTAACACAAAAACGAACAGCTTCAAATGCTGCCCAGTCTGAATTGGAACGAACTCGTGGTCGTCGCTTTGCGGTTATGCAGGAACCATCTGAAGGTGAAAAACTAAACATTGGTTTGATGAAAGAATTATCGGGTGGTGATACGATTATTTGTCGGGGACTTTTCAAAGATCCAATTCAATTTAAGCCTCAATTCAAAATGATCATGACATGTAACGAGTTGCCTGAAGTACCAAGCGATGATGGTGGTACTTGGCGTCGTATTCGTGTACTACATTTTGATTCTAAATTCTGCGAACAACCAGATCCTAAAAATAACAAGGAATTTCCAATTGATACAGAACTAAGTAACAACTTTGATCGATGGGCAGATCCATTTCTATCGATGCTGATTGAATTTCATAGAAATACTGATCTCAAGAATATTAGTGAGCCAATGGAGGTGCGCATTGCGACAGAAAGCTATAAGAAGAATAATGATATCATTGGACAATATATTTCCGAAAGAATTGTAAGAGACGACGAAACAGACCAGAGTGTGATGCTTCAAGCAGCTTATACAGATTTCAAGATTTGGACAAATCAAAATATTCCAAAAGGAAAGCGTATTCCCGATCGAATGCAACTTCGTGCTTATCTCGAAAAGATGTATGGAGCTTATCCTGGAGATGGACGAGGTTGGCGTGGTCTTCGCTATATTGTTGCGAATGATTCTAATATAGAATAATTGCTTAAAAAAATGAAATTAATTATAACTTAAGTATATAAAGTAAGAACAAAACATGGATATTAATCGTATTTTATTTCATGCTAAAGAGCTTCTTGAACTAAGAGGGGAAGATGGTAATGAATTGACAACCGAAATTGAAAAAGTTAAAATGGATCGTTTTATGAATGAATCAATATCAGTTCAACTTAAAAATTATACGCTTTTTTTTGCGATCTCGAAAGATAGTTTCAAAGAGTTATGGGCAAACATACGTAATATGACTCTTGAAGAAATGGAAAAAATGTATAAAACAAAGAAATTTTTAATGATCCTAGGTGAATATCCTCCTTCAATTACACTTCAAGCACTTCACCAAAAAGACGTGGCTTTTCAAGCAAACCAAGGATTTATTCATATATTTTTAACAAAAGAACTAATGTATAATCCTAACAAACATTTTCTAGTTCCAAAACATGAAAAACTAACTGAAGAAGAAGCTAAAAAACTAATAGAGGAGCTTCAACTAAAAACAAAGATCCAGTTGCCATTTATTCAAAAAACGGATATTATATCTCGGTGGATTGGATTGAAACAGGGTGATATTATTCGAATCACACGTTACTCAGAAACATCCGGTGAATATTATTATTATCGCATTTGCATTTAAATCTATTTAAAATTGTAAAATATCATAAGTATCCGTATTCTTTTTCTTATTTTCTTTTAAGGAAATCAATGGCAACAACAGATATCGCACAGAAATTAGAATTTATAAATGACTCTTTTATTGCTTCAGATGTACAAACTGAATTAACAGGAAAAAACGCATCAACCGTTGTAACTAATAATACTAAATTTTTAAAATCAGTTCTCGATTATTCCCAGTTTGAAGCAAATATTGTGCCCGCTTCGGGTTTTTATGCAAATGCTGCGACTATAAATAATATTTTTGTTAAAAAAGGCAATAATAATTATACATCAGTTAACTATGTTGAACCCGCAGCAGGTGCCGCCGTTACACCCCAAATGCAAACTGGATGGCAAATACCTGCTGCGAACATAACAAATTCAGAATATAATTATTCACAATTATTATCTTCATGGACAGTTACCGCATACGGAACATCATTTTCATCATCCACTGGTGGAGGATTAACACTTTTAAATATTTTAGATAAAATTCGCGTAGCTTATAATATTTTAGAAGAGAAAACATTCCAAGATTATCGTTCTCGTAAGCAAGCATCCGTAGCTACAATTAGCACTCCTGTTCTAAAATATTCAATTCAAACCACTGGATCTACACGTACATCTTTATCAATGTCAAACATAGTAGAAATTGAAGATTTAGTAAGACCTATTATTGATATTGCTAAAGTAGACTTATCTACTACACGTATTGAAATGGTAAGACGTATATTATACTTATATGATGCGCTAATTCATATTTATATTGGCTTTTATTTATTAAGTTTAACAAGCGTAAACACTAACATTCGTATTCCATTATATGATATAACATATGATAGTATCAAAATGTTTTTTGCCAGAAATGATATTATAGAAGATGTCGGTAGCAATATTGCGACTATTCAAAAAGATATGCAAAAACGTATTATTTCATACCATCAAAATAAGGAAAGCATTGAAAAACACGCAACTAAATTAAAAGACAATAAAACTGATATTCGTATTCAAAAAGACCGTTTATCGATTGTTAAATCATATGAAAAGAAGACATCCGCACTATATTATATTTATTTAATTATCATGCTTGTTGGAATTATTAGCATCACATCAATAATGTTCAGCCAAACTTTAGCACCCGGTATTAAAAGATTAATTGTCGGCATTCTTGCGAGCATTAGTATTGTTGCCATGGTTATTTTATATTTAGTAAATCGTTATACATTAGAATCATTTGCGGGTGCTATTACATTAACTGGAGCTTTATCATCCTCAGCAATTAAAGCATCTAGTGATTTAATAAGCGTTCGTACTAATTTATTAGAAGAGGTTTCTAAAGCAATCCTTCAATATTTAACGAATACAGTTAACATTGGATTACTCATTAATACATACAATAGCTATGGTGAAATGAATTACAGTATTCAAAAAGAAAATAAATTTTACCAAGATAAAAATGATGTTTTAGATCAAAATAAAAATCAATTAGTAAATGCTTCAAATGTAATTGATTTAGAAAATAAAGTAAGACGTTATCGTGTATACTATTTTGTTCAACTATTAATAACAATCAGTGTAGTATCTATATTGGTTGTTTATTTACCTGAAACATCTAGCATAATAAGTTTATTATTAATTATTACAAGTTTAATAATAATTTTATTTACATATATTTATATTGTAAATGTTAATAATTTAGTACGCACAGATGCCTCTAAATTATATTGGGGACAACCAGATCCCAAAGAATTCTTATATTAAATTAATCGTGTAATATTTTCCGAATAACTTTTTGTTCTTGATATTACCTTTTCAGTTTCAAATCCTTCTTTTTCTAGCCATCTACGATTATAAATATTGTAGTGACTCTTTTCGTTTAATAAAAAATATAAACATAAATTGTAAAATAAAATTAGACATGTACTCACTAATAAATTACGTGTACCAACGTAAAACATTGCGAACAATATAATACTTTGACCCCAAGGATGTTGAATCACTTTTTTCTGGGCATCTGTGAAATTAAATGTTAAAAACCGTGATCCAATTTGAACAAGAAAAATGCTAACTGAATTTAATATAATTGGATCCATATCTCTTATAAAAATTAAACAAATTTAATAAGATTTTTTACCTAAAAATTCAATATCTACAACAATCATGATCAATATAAGTAATAATAATAGAGCAATACGTTGATCAATATATAGAAATAGCCATACAAGGGCAAATAATGGAATAAACATCCATGGTTGATCCGCCATCGAAAGAATTATTGCTGGATATGGGCGCGCGGGTTGAAGAGTATAAAATATAAAAAATCCACTTAATAATCCCAGTAAAAATCCTTGGAGGATCTCGTAGAGATTCATCTTTTATTTCAAAAAAGAAAATGTTTTAGATGGATAGAGATATGTACCAATATTGTACAATACAAGAGGCATACAATGTTCCGACATTTTCTAGAAAAAAGAAGAATTGTATGCCTCTTGAACCAAATGCTTCTGCTGAGCCATACGATCCTTATGTAGAACAACGAGGTAAAGAACATGCCTTAATCGAAAAATTTCAAGATAGTAAACCTCAGGCGAAACAAGATCAATTGGGTCTTGGCGGGGAAAAATTAACTTATCGTGGTCAAGAAACAGATTATGATTATTATTGTAAAAATTCAGGCATTTGCGCACTTGAAAAATTTACAAGTCGCTTAAAAGAAAATAACGCTGAATCTGCGCCTGTACAAAAAGCTCCTAAAAAGGATAAATGCTCTCCTTTAGATCCACCAAATTATGAATACCCAATCTCCGATGTGGATAAAGCCAAGTTCCAAGCAGCACTAAAAGTAGCGCTTGAGCAAATGGAAAATTATACTCCTCCTGGATCAACCCCTGAAACTAAAAAAGAAGCACGTAAAGCAGATTATTCTGTGACCGGATATGCTGATGAAGAATTAGACTCTTACATGACAATCAATGAAATGAAAGCTGCGCCTAAAATTACTTCTTTACCAGTAACTCCTCAAACCCCTCCAAAAGAATTACCCGGTTTTGATCGTAATGATGGAAAACAAACACCTTTTGAAAAAGATGTTCAGCGTCATTTAGGTTTATCAATTCCCAAGAATTTCACCCAAGCAAATGCTCTTTGGATGGATTTACTATTATTTGTAGCAAGCGGTTTACTAATTATATTTTTACTAGAACAACTTTATAAAGTAGCGTTACTTACAGGCATGAAACGTACCATTCAAGCAATGGATAGTATTTTATCTGTCCGTGAAAACAATCTCAGTAAATTAATTTAAGCATATTCAAACCGTACTTCTTTTTTTGGCTCTGTTCTTGTAGTAATACGCGGAGGTACTTTAGCAAAAGAAGGTAATGCTGTTTGATTTGTTGGAGGAGCCAATGCTTTTTGTAAATTTTTAGGTTTTAATTCAACAGGATCCCATGAAATATAAATGACACATACATGTGGTGGTGGAAGTAATTGAACAAGTAAACCTGATTTACGTAATTGTTCAATTACATGTTCTGTACAATCATAAATATTAAATAATGGAAAGCCAATTACAAGACCAGGAATTTCGAAAAAAGTATTCATACCACCAAATTGACCGATATTACGAATACGACGATGACATAAATCGAGAACCTTGTCAAATACGACTTTTTTATTGGTCTCTTTTTTTTTACGCATTTGGTAAAGTTCATTTAAACTAATCTGTGGTCTAGACATTTAAAATCCTAATCTAAAGAAAGGATTATAAATTACTCCAAATGAATGCGAACCATTTATCTTTACCAGAATATACACATATTATACTCAGTGGAGGTGGATTATGTGGATTGTCTTATATAGGAATATATCGCTATTTAAAACAATACAATTTATTAAAAAAAATAAGATACCTATCTGGCTGCTCGATTGGTGCTATCTTCGCAGTATTATTTGCATTAAATTTATCCGTTGAAGAATTTGAAGCAGAAATATATGATATTTTATCCGATAAAGTATTAAATACGTTTGATCCAAATGCTCTTCTAAGTTTAATGGAAACAAAAGGAATATATTCAATGGAACGTTATCAAACAAAGTTTAATAAATTATTATTAAAAAAGACAAACCACCCATCCTTTACATTACAGGAATTTGCGAAATTTACAGGAAAGAATATATATTTATCTGTATTTTGTTTGAATACCTTGACAAATGAATTCTTATCCAATACATCTACACCCGATATTGATTTATCAAAGGCAATATGTGCATCTATGTCAATTCCAGGTATATTTCATCCCATTCAGCTAATGGATAAAATATACGTAGATGGAGGTGTTGGATTATCTCTTCCAATTAATATTTTTAATTTTATGGATACAGATAAGGTCTTAGCAATCAATTTATCATTTAATCCAATAAAAACAACAGAAGAATTACAGCAGACGGGTGCTTATATTAAACAGTTAGCAGCGGCTATTTTATTTAGTCATACATTTGATATTTTAAAGGAATACAAGAATAAAAATAAGACTGTTATTGATTTAATAAATATTGAAGAAAATCCATTAGATTTTTTACCCATTAAAGTTGTCGATGATATGTTTCAATTACATGTTTCTAAATTAGAATTAGACACCTCTATCATGTATGGATATCGTATAATGTACGAATATATAAAAACAAAATATCATATAAATAAATAAATATTTTACATGCTTTCTTTAACGAATTTCATGAGATCTTCTGCGGTGCGGTTGAATTCGAAGTCTTTGCGTTTTCCATCCTTAACAATATGGACGTGGGGGAATCCTTCAATTTTCTCTTTCATGACTTCTTCTTTTGCCTCCTCAGCATTTACTTTGCGAGTAACAATATCTAATTTTTCTTTTTCAACCATGGCAACAAATTTGTCCCATTCCGGGTTGAATTTCTTGCACCAACCGCAGCTAGGTAGGTAGAAGTAAGAAAGAACAACCTTGGATTCAAAACCTTCATGGCGTTTCATGAATACGAATACAATGCTTGTGAAGATGGTGAATAGAAGTAGCGTTAAACCGATTTTTTGAACTCCGTTCATTCTTTATTTGATCTAATTAATATAAACATAATAATTTAATGCTGGTGTATAAATTTTTAGCATATCCAAACAAAATTGTTCTTGTAGACTTAATAAATCATTAAATATTACTAAATAGTTTTGTTTTATAATTAACTTGAAAATGGTTGTATTATATTTATATAATAAATCAAATGGAATCAGTATAATACGACACGAACTACCATGGAAAGTTTGTAAATTCCAAATAGTTTGCGATTGAATTGTTTGTAAATTTAGTTTATATAAAGATTTACTACATTCGCGCATAGAAAAGTTGTTTCTACAAAATATAATTGTACGATGAACTGAATAATTATGGTATAAATCATCTAAAATAACATCGATTTCGCTGTCATGTTCATTCTTTGGATCAATAAATAAGGATGTACGCGCCCATTGAACACAATCCATATAAAAGTAATATTCTTTTATTAAGTTAAGCCAATAGTTCTTTATATGGATACTATGGATCCCATAGTTGTTTCTTTAAATACCATAATAAATTTTTCAACATTAACGATTCATCCGAGGAATATGTTTATTCAAGAATTATTAGCAAATTATGGGTGTTTTCAAGAAAAGATTGAAACATCCCGATTTGCAGGTAATCCTAGATGGAATTCAAATAATGCGAAAAAACGTCCAGCCCAACTCCATACACGGTTGGAACGTCCCAAAATTGGTATTCAAGATTCAAGTAAGGAAGCCATTTTAAAAAAGGAACTTCAAGGCTTACTCAATAAATTAACCCATCCTAACTTTGATGTGATTTTAAAACAAATTAAACATATTTTTGACATGACATATGTACATTTATTTATTGATATTATTTGGAGTTATTTACAAAAACAACCTGATTTCCAGGGATTGTATATTCAAATTATTGAAAATATATATCAAATGTTATCTGAGGATTCTTTTATTGAAATAGGTACTATTTGGAATAATATATGGAGACGCTATATGTTTTCAAAAGAATGGAAATTATCAAAAGAATTAGTTGAAACATCTCATAATTATAATGATTTTTGTGAATATGTAAAGGAAAAGAAACGATTAGTATCCACTGTACAAGCATGGGCTCGTCTTATTAATTTAGGTATTGTACATGCTGAACCATTTGAATTATTATATGATATATTGTATCATATTGTTCGTGAGTTAAATACTAAAAATAAAGTTGATTCAATGTGTATAGAATGTTACGTTGAACAGAGTAAAGAATATTATAAAACACTTTCTGATAATATAATTAAACGTATGCCAAATAACATTGATACACTTATTCGAGATATGAAAGATTTAGAATTACATAAATCGTGTGAATTTAAAATTAATGATTTTGTTAACTTACTGATAAAAAATGAAACTCCTAAAATAAACAAAATCAAATCTATCTATGAACTAGAAGATGACGGATTATAAAGAAATTATTATTTCTGAATTGGATATTCTTCGTAAAAAAGAAATTCAACAAGGTAATACATTTAAAGGAATTGCCTATTCAAAAGTAATTCAACAAATAAAACAAAAAGACACCATTCACAGTATGGATGATATTAAAGATATTAAAGGTATTGGTGAAAGCATTCAACATAAACTCGAAGAAATATTCCAAACCGGAAAGCTACAAGTCGCAGAAGAAGTCCGCAAAGATACAAGCATTGATGACATTGATCGTTTCATGAATATTTACGGTATTGGTCGTGTTAAAGCGGTAAAACTTGTAAAAGAAAATAACCTACATACAATCGAAGAGTTGCGTGAAGCGGTTAAAAAGGATCCTAGTCTATTAAATAAAAACCAAATTGTTGGATTAAATTATTACGAGGATTTGATTGAACGTATTCCTAGAATGGAGATGAAAAAGCATGAAAAACTACTAAAGAAGATTATATCCAATCTAGATATTGAAATTGTAGGTAGTTATCGTCGCGGAGAACCAACCAGTGGAGATATAGATGTATTGGTAAAATGGCCTGCCAATATGACACTGGACGAGATCGCTAAAACATTAGATGATATTGTTAAGAATTTAATTGATAAAAAATACCTAACAGAAGTCTTGGCACATGGTGATAAAAAATGTATGGGTATTTGTCAATTGCCAGGAGGAAAAGCAAGACGTTTGGATTTGTTGATTACGCCGGAAAATGAATATGGATATGCGATTCTATATTTTACTGGTTCTGATAAATTCAATATAGCACTTCGTAAAGTAGCTTTAGAAAAAGGATATAGTCTAAATGAACATGGTTTTACATCTATGGATAAAACTAAATATCCAGAAGCTCCAAAATTATTTACTGAAAAAGAAATTATGAATTTTCTCGGATTCGATTACATTGAGCCGAAGAAACGTAAAGTTGGAATTAAATTAGATAAATTTATTACAAAAATTTCTTAATTAACTTTAGAACATACACGAATGAAAATCCCTCAAAACATGGACAATGTTCAAAGCATGGCTAAATTAATCGCTAGTATGATTGGTATTATTTTAATGGTAGTCACTTATACTTATATTCAAAAATTAGAGCAAATCTCTTGCAAATGCTCTGAACACCCTTACCGTAACTACATTAAAAGCTACATTATGTTTGCCGTAGTATTTTTATTATTCACAATGTTCGTAACACCAGCCACCGCCACTCGCATGTTCGGCGCTGGATTTGCGATCGTTTTAACTGTTGCTGAACTTTTATTCGGTTTAGCTACATTTGTATTCTTAATCTACGCTTTACAATATGTTCGCTTCTTAATGAAAGAGAAATGCAAATGCTCTGAGGATTTACGCCGCGAAGTTTTATACGTTTGGTCTATTTTACAAATCATCCTCATCAGTATTAACTTCATTCTACCTTGGATTGTAGGCATTGCTTTATCTGGATTAGGTGTTGTTTTATCCGGATCTAAAGATCTTTTATCTCTTGAACCAGGTGTTGTTCGTGAAGCTACCATGAACCCCTTAAAATCCATGCGTCGCTTACCTGCTTCCCTAAAGAAAACCAGTAAGATGTTCCGCAAATAAATCTTCTTTAAATGTATAAGAAGAACCAAATGAGTTGCCCTATTGGTGAAATTCGCCGCGTTGCTTATGTTCGTCGTGACGGAAGTCGCGTTGCCTCCGCATGCATCAAAGATGTCGGAAAACCTGGAAAAACACCCAGTGCCCAGCGTATTCCATTAAGCAAGGATATCGATTTAGGTGAATTTGGATACAAAAAAATTATAAACTTAAATGCGGAGGAACGTCACAAAGCTTTAACAAAAGCTATTAAACACCTTGTGACTAGTAAAAAAATTACTGAACGTGAAGCCGCTGTTAAAATATTAAGACGTATTAATTTATTATCCATCTTAAACAAAAACACAAATGTTACTACCAGTGATTTAATGGAGCGTGATCGTAACTGGATCCATCGTGTTTATATTGCTTAAAATATTTTTTATTTTTTATTAATTAATTTTTATTATTTATAGATTTAGAGTTTTCTTTCCACTTACAGATCCAGGTTTACGTCCACGGTTTGATTTACGGGATACACCACCTAGATCCGCCGCATCTTCAATGATCGATGTAATTTCTTCATCTGAAATTGAAAGAGTTTCTACACGATTGTTCATCATGGTTGGTTTTAGTTGAATATCATTGGATAAATCATCAATGCTGGGTCCGCGCATTTTATTTTGACTGGGCGCGCCATTTGGTGATAAAGTAGAAGACATTGGAGGAGGAGGGCCGCCAAAAGCACTCATCATACCATTTGCGCCGCCACCACCAAGAAGACCACCTAGCATGCTAAAGAGACCGCCGCCCATTGGGTTTTGGGATTGTTGCATTTGAGGTGCTTGTTGTTGAGCTTGAGGCATCTGCATTCCAGTATACTGTTGAGCAGCTGCTTGTTGAAATTGTTTTTTAAGGGCGGGGTTTGAGTTAATAACTTGTTGAACATCGGGTAAGGGTTGATGTTTGAACATGCTACTTGTTAGATGGAACATAAAGGCACTACCAGAGAGTGACATCAACAAACGTAATTCTGGTGCCATTTTACGTCCAGAGGATTTGTATTTATCATGAAGTTCTTCGAAAATATCATCATAATCGGTTAGATCCTCTGAAATTTGTTCAGACCAACCATCGAGTTTTAAATCAAAGGGATCAAAACGAGTGTTCAAGAATTCTAAACCTGTAGAGAATGCCATAAGCATTTTACGTTGGAAACGAATACTTGCGTCCACTTCTTTTTCACGAAGAATACGATGGTATTCAATACGCATTTCTTCTAGATCTGATTGCATTGAGAACTTACGAGGAAGACGGTATCCCTTTGTCTCTAGACGATCCATTTGATATAAGATTTCCTTCTTCTCGATCATCTCTTTCTCAAGGCGAGAACGCTCTGCGGATACACGGTTTCCAAATGTATCATTTTGACGACGTTCTTCATTGTATTGATTGTTCATAGGTTCTCCACGGGAAGAAGAAACATCTGAAGAAGTATCTGTATCAGTTGATGAACTTGAATCACTACCGGAATATTCTACTTCGGAACCTTCGCGACTACGAGAACCAGATGAAGAAATGGACAAAACATCGTTACTTATTTTTCTTTTATTAATTAATAAATCAGTTCCTAGAGATGGACCGCTTAAACCAGAAGGAGGAGAATTATATAAGGGTCTTGAAATATCAAAACTAGGTTTCATTAAAGTAGAGTCATCTACCTCAATGATATTATCGTCCGCACTAGAACGAACCATAGGAAATTTTTGCATCTTTATAAAACAAGAGTATTTCTTTTTAAATCATTAAAACGCAATTAAATATATTATTTGTATTTAAATATTTTATCAACTGATACTATTATATATGCTTCTATCGATTGATGTGGGATTAAAAAATTTAGCATTATGTGCGCTTCATGAAAATAAAATAGTTATTTGGAAAATGGTTAATTTAACTTATGGTACAGATCCATGTACCTCTCTGATAAAAGAAATGGATCAATTAACGGATACTATTAAAGGAAGTACAATCGTAATTGAACGCCAAATGACACGTAAAATGACGAATATTCAATGTTATCTAGAAATGTATTTTCGTCTAAAAGGGCATTCTGTTATTATTTATAGTCCTAAACATAAACTAGCAGGTACGGGTAAAGAATATAGTGGAGCTGGAAAAGGACTATATCATGCCCGTAAGAAAGCATCGGTTCAATTATGTAAAGAATGGTTAGATAAGTATCCGCAAGAGGAACAATGGATTCAAGATCTATGGCGAACAACAAAGAAGAAAGATGATATCTCTGATGCTTTGATGATGGCAATTGCTTATCAAGAAAATCCCCTTCCAGATGTAGCGTTAAACATTAAAAAAGTCATGGCTCGAAAACCAACCGCGGCGCAAGAAAAAAAAGGTAAATATACACAAAGTAGTATTAAATATTTATTATTACAAATAGAAAAAGAATCAATTAATGAAGCAATGCTTTCTAAAAAATTATTAAATTCAATTCGATTATTCTGGCCTGATTTACAAACATGTTTAAACAGTCTTGAAATTATAAAAATACAGCATGTCTCTTTAGAGTCATAATTTTATCTAATTTGGCTTTTGTAATAGGAGATTGCTCATGTAAATCCATCATTAAGCAATTTAAATGCATTCTAAGAAGTTTTTTCAATATAGCTAATGTTGAATTACCAATTGTAACATTAAACTCATTTAATACTTTAGTAATTTCATATGTTGAAAATATTTCTTGTTTTTTACTATTTGAAATAATAATATAAGATATTTCCATATAAGATAATATATTACCCTTCTCGGAACCTTTCTTTTTTCCTTTTCCACCGCTGATTTCAGGGCGCGCTATTTGATTTTTGAAATCAATATCTAATGTACGTTGATATTCTTCACCAGTGTAAGCACCTGAGTTCGCACCAAAGTATTCAGCATCAATATGATAACTTCCTCCAACTTGTTTAATTTGTTTAGGGTAGCATTTATTTTGAATATACTCTAAAGAACTTTTTAAATGACGGGGTTTAATAACTGGTTTTAAAGGATCTTGTAGACGAGCCGTTGTAGAAACCATTGCGCAAATATTATACATTAACGTATATACATGATACGCTACTTCTGATACAAGGGACTCGCTTATTTCGATTTTATTATTTTTTAATAAATTATATAACGGCGAAGTAATTGACATTTCCATTATTAGTATAAAAGATAAATATATACTTTCAATTCAAAATAATAATTAAAGATATGAAATAATAATATATTATTTGTACAGAGATGCAAGGTGATTATTTCGCGGATTTTTCACCAATCGAACCAACACAATCGCTAAATGGTCGTGTAAATATTTTAAAAAAAGGCGCCCTTGAAATTCCTAATTTTCAACAAAAACAAGTTGACAATAAAATGTTTTATTCAGAAGCATTAGTGGGCGGATTCGAACCAACACCCGTAAGTAATTTATTCTTTTCATGTAATAATATTGACGTTTTACAAGATGGTATACGTTATGCGATTTATAAACGATCCGGAGGAAAGTATACCATTGGTAGACAAAGCGATCATGATCTTAAAATTGTAATGAGATCTATTTATTTACAATATTCACGTAATTTACCTACCAATGTGGTTGAACAAGTCCGTGAATTAAATGGTAGAGTATTAGAATGGACTGTTAACGAAGTCTTAAGCAATTTAAAACAATATGAAGTATATCGTAAAGACGCAAGTACCTTACCGATGCCAATGGAATATGGTCCATTAGTCACTCAAAAGGGTACCAAAACATTAGAAACAAAAATGTTTGTTTAAAATTAAGAGATTCAATGGCAACTACCAATCCCGATGGTACATTGTCAAAATTAACTGCGGATGAAAGAAAAAAAATAGATAAGGAACGTGCTAATTACTTTAAAGGTAGTATTTCAGTCATGGTTATCTATGGAACATTTATCCTTGGTTTAGCATTAATTGGTATTTTTTCACCTTCTGGAAAACAATTCATATTTGAAGAAAACTTCGCTTTTACAGCCACATTTATTGGTGGAACATTGATTGTAATTATGCTATTAATAATTCAATTATTATCTTATAAACCACCCAGAAAAGATGTTGTTCGTACAGACGCATTATCATGCCCTGATTATTGGGTATTAAAGAAAACTACACCTGAAATGAAAAGACAAGTAAATAAACCTGTACAAAATTGGAGTGAGTATTATTGTGAAGCACCAAGCTTCATGGTTGGTATTGGAACAACAAATTTACTTGGCACTGGAACTGCTACAACTCTTGATAAAAATTATACAGGTATGATTGAAAAATTTAACTATGTAGGAGGGTTAACAACAGGTGGATTAGTTGATTCATCCGTTCAAATGAAATGTAACCGTATTTTCCCAGATTACATGAATTATGAAGATGAAAAAGCATACCCAGATAAACCAAATACATTACGTTGTAAGTTTATCGAAAAATGCTCTGAAAATCAAAAAGATAAAATTAGTTGGTCAAGTGTATGCCCATCTTAAAAATTTGAAAGTTTCTTTTTTAACTGTTTTAATAGATTTAAAACGTTCTCTTTATAATTAGAACAAAGTAACAATGCGTGTTCTTAAACGTAACGGTGAATACGAAAATGTTTCCTTTGATAAAGTCCTGAATCGTATTGTCAATTTGTCGAACGGTCTTGATGGGGTTCAACCTGATGAAATTGCCCAAAAGATTTGCGCACGTATTTATGATGGTGTAAAAACTTCTGAACTAGATGAACTTACTGCTACAACATGCAGCACAATGAGTACAGTTCACCCTAATTATGGACGATTGGCTGCTAATATTATTATCAGTAATCTACACAAAAATACACCTAGTACTTTCAGTGAAGCAATTGAAGAGCTTTACACATGTAAAGATAACAATGGTGATTTAATGCCACTTGTTAGCGATGAACTTTATGAGATTACAATGAAATATAAAGACCAAATTAATGAGAAAATTGACGTTTCTCGCGATTATCTATTTGATTACTTTGGATACAAAACACTTGAACGCGCATATCTTCAAAAAGCGAATGGAAAAATCATTGAACGACCCCAATACATGTGGATGCGTGTATGTATTGGAATCCATGGTTACGATCTAGTAAACGCATTTGATATGTACGATTCAATGAGTGTTCGTGAATATACCCATGCCACTCCCACCCTTTTCAATGCGGGTACACGTCATTCTCAAATGAGTTCCTGCTTTCTTCTAGAAGTTAAAGATGATAGCGTCGATGGAATGTACGACAGTGCGAAAGATTGTGCGATGATTTCTAAATACGCTGGCGGTATTGGTATGAATGTACATAAAATTCGTTCAAGAGGTTCCGTAATTCGTGGTACCAATGGTAAATCAACTGGTTTGATCCCATACCTTCGCGTAATGAACCAAACACTTCTACATATTAACCAAGCTGGTAAGCGTAATGGTAGTGCGGCAATTTATCTAGATCCTTCTCATCCAGATGTATTCGAATTTGTATGCCTACGCCGTAATACTGGTGCGGAAGAAGAGCGTTGCCGTGATCTATTTATTGCCCTTTGGATTCCTGATCTATTTATGAAACGTGTAAAAGCAAATGAACAATGGTCTCTTTTCTGCCCATTTGAAGCACCTGGACTAGAAGATGTTTATGGTGACGAATATGAGGCACTTTATACTAAATATGAAGCGGCTGGCAAAGCGAAACGTGTTGTAAAAGCTCAAGATCTTTGGATGGAAATTCTAAAAAGTCAGATTGAAACAGGTGGTCCCTATATGCTTTATAAAGATCCCTGCCAAAAATCAAACCAAAGTAACCTAGGTGTTATTAAATGTTCAAACCTATGTAGCGAAATCCTAATTTACAGTTCACCCACTGAGTATGGTGTATGTAATCTTGCGTCCATGGTACTACCTACATTTATTGAATATGATGGTGAAGGAAAACCCAGCTTTGCCTTCCGTCGTTTCCACCGAGTGGTAAAGAAAGTAGTTTACAATATGGATAAAGTAATTGATCGTAACTTCTATCCAACTCCTGAGACGAAACGTTCCAATATGCTTCACCGTCCGATTGGTGTAGGTATTCAAGGTCTAGCAGATGTATATATGATGATGCGCTTTCCATATGAAAGTCAAGAGGCGGCTGATCTAAATAGAGATATTTCTGAGACAATGTACCATGCGACACTTGAAGCATCCATGGAAATTGCGAAAAAACGAGGAGAAATGATTGAAGAACTTGATAAAATCTATATGGGTGATTATGATTCTGATAAATATGCGAATATCTTCACATGTACTGAGGAAACAAAAATGACAACTCATAAAGGTGCCTATAGTTCATTCTCTTCTAGCCCAGCCGCAAAGGGTATTCTACAATTTGATATGCATAATATTACACCCAAAATCTATGATTTTGATAAACTAAAAGAAGAGATTAAAAAATATGGTCTACGCCATTCCCTATTGATCGCACTGATGCCAACAGCAAGCACCAGTCAAATTATGGGTTATACTGAATCATTCGAAGCCCTAACATCAAATATCTATCAACGTCGTACACTCGCAGGTGAATTTACAATTGTTAATAAATACCTAATCCAAGATCTAATCAACCTTGGTCTTTGGAGTCGGGATATGAAAGATCGCATTATTGCTGGTGAGGGAAGCATTCAACATATTCAAGAAATTCCAACAACAATCAGAGAACTATACAAGACTGTTTGGGAAATCAGTCAAAAATCGACAATTAACCAATCGGCAGATCGCACACCTTATGTATGCCATACACAATCTCTAAATCTATACATTGAAGACGCTACATTTAGCAAACTAACCAACATGCATTTCTATAGTTGGTCTAAAGGTCTAAAGACAGGTCTTTACTATCTACGCACTCGTCCTCGTGCCAAGACTATGGCATTTACAATTGATCCTTCTATGATGAAAAACACGATCAAAGAGAAGGCAGATCAAGAAGCAATTATCGCTTGTCGTCGTGATAACCAAGATGAATGCCTCATGTGTTCCGCATAAACAAATATTATAGTATAAGCATTTATTCATACATTATTATTTTTATTATCAATATGATACATTATATTTAAATTAATTATTTTTTATTTTTGTTTATATATTGTTAAATAGATTCTATGAAATTTAGGATACTTCTTAGAAATCAAAAACTTTCCTAGCTTTTAAAATTTAAAAAAATCCCGCGCGGAAGTTTATGGACTGCTCCATAGTCTTAGCTCTCTCGTAACAAAAACAACTTAAACATTTGAAAATTATATACCATATGTGATAATGGCAGATACGGTAGCTCCTACGAAATCAGACCCTACTTGTAAAATATGTCATGGTGTTTTCTATAAACCTTATAACTTAAGACGACACATGGTAAATATACATGGCTATAAAGAAGATGAGATTAAATATAAATTAAGTAGTAATAATTATAAAAATAGTAGTAGTATTCATACAAACAGTAGTAATAATTATAAAAACAGTAGTAATATTCATAAAAATGGTAGTAATATAAATGTTATAGATTTAGATAATGATTTTGAATGTTTTAAATGTAAAAAAACATTTTCAAGAGATTGGTCTTTAAAAAGACATATGGAAAAGTGTGAAGGAATTAAAGATAAATTTTCATGTCAATATTGTAATAAATTATTTTCACATGAAAAATCTCGTTTTAAACATTATAAAATTTGTATATCCAAAAAACAATTAGAAATAAATAAAGAACCTATTAATGATATTATAGAAGTTGATGATAATCAAGATTGTTCTAAATGTAATAAACATTTTACAAGACAATGGAATTTAAAGCGTCATGAAAATTTATGTAAAGGTGTATCAAATAAAAATTTTTGTGAATATTGTAATGATAAATTTGTATTTTTATCTTCTAAATATAGACATTATAAAATATGTAGTGAAAAAAAGAAAATAGATGAAAAACAAATAGAACTAGTTATAGAACCTATTATAGATCCTATTCAAAATAATATTAATAATAAAGTATATACAAATAGAAATAATTTACCGAAAGAATGGTTTGATAAAATGATAAGTTGTTTAAATTATTTATCAAATGATAGTAACATTAATATAAACGATATAGATGCTGAAAAAACACAACAAGATAAAAAATATTTTAATATGATTGCAAAGGAATTAAAGTTAATAATCTATGAAATCTCTGATACTTCTTAGAAATTAAAAACTTTCCCAGCTTTTAAAATTTTTTAAAATCCCGCGCGGAAATTTATAAGCGGCTCCATTTTTATTATTCTTCGTAATATGAAAATAGCTTAAACATTATTTTTCTATATCTATTGTAGTAATGGATGATTTAATAGCTCCTACAAGTTCAAAGAATGCTTGCGAAATATGCGATAGTGTTTTCTATAAACCTTACAATTTAAGACGGCATATGATAAACATACATGGATACACAGAAGATGAGATTAAATATAAATTAAGTAGTAATAATCATATAAATAGTAGTAATAATCATATAAATAGTAGTAATAGTCATATAATAAGTAGTAATAGTCATATAATAAGTAGTAATATAAATACCACTAATCAGTCAGTTAAAGCGTTTGAATGTTCTAAGTGTAAAAAAACACTATATGCCCAATGGTATTTAGTAAAACATATGGAAAAATGTCAAGGGATTAAAGATAAATTTTCATGTCAATATTGTAATAAATTATTTTCACATGAAAAGTCACGCTTTAAACATTATAAAATCTGTATAGCTAAAAAAGAAATTAATTCAAAGGCTTTAATTATTCCAGAACCCGTATTGCAAAATGTTCCTATTATAACAAATAATATTGATACACAAAATAATATAAATACAAATATAAATACACAAAACAATAATCAAAACATCATTCTAGTATACAATCCAGAGAATATGGAGTTTATTAAGGATCATATTGGTGAAGAAGCCGTCGAATACATCAAGGGTCTATATCCAAAAGTAGATAGACGCATCGTAATGGACTATAGCAAACGTATATTAAATTTACCTGAAAATCAATGTATTAAAAAGGATGATCTAAAATCAGGACATTCTAAAGTTCATATAGGTGATAATGAATGGGAAAAAATAACAGATAATTCTATATATCCAAAGCTAGCATGTACAATGGCAAATAATATGTCTGATTATTTATACACTAAAAGAAATAATTTACGAAAAGAAACATTTGATAAAATAATAAGTTTTGTAGATTACATGTCTGATGAGGGATATATTAATACAGAAGACAAGGATAAAGAGAAAAAAATACTTCAAGAATTTAAATCATTCGTAAGAGAATTAAAACTAATTGTATTTAATAAAACAAAGAAAAAATAAATATCTATTTAATATTTTTTAATACTTTATAAATTAATAAAGCATAAACATATTATTCTTTCTTATAGATTAAAGAAGGGAAGGTACTATGTCGCCAAACAGTATAATACATACTGAATTACCTTATATTATAATTTTAGACTGGGATGGTACAATAGCAGGTCGTGTCGATTATCAATCTCAAAAACATGCTATGTATCAACAATTTAAGAAATATGGATTAAAAGTCAAACAAGATAGTAAAATTCCTAAAGCTTTTCTATCCACACAAAATTTAATTCGCCCAGGGTTTGCTAGTTTTATTCATGAAATAAATCAATATTTTAATGAAAATGTATATTTTTTTATATATACAGCAAGTGAAAAAAACTGGGCATATAAAGAGATTCAATGGGTAGAAAAAGCACACGGAGTTAAGTTTCAACGCCCTATATTTACACGCGATGAATGCCTAACTGATATTGGCGGAAATTATCGTAAATCATTAAATCATATATTTCCCCGTATTATTCGTTCTTTAGGACGTCATCCAGCATTTACAAAAACAGAAAAAGAAGAAATTCTAGAAAATCGTATTTTAATTATTGATAATAATGCCGTTTATAATGATGCTGAAAGTAAATTACTAATATGCCCTGATTATAATTATACAGTTTTTGAAAATTTATTAGAAGACATCCCTGTATCTTATTTGAAACATCCACAAGTTCGTAATTATATTCTATCTTTAACAAATTCTGGTATGTTATGCCCATTTTTTACAAGTCCAGATGTAAATCATATTATGTTTAAAAAGTATGAATGGTTAGCCTTAAAATGTCGCACTATTACAGAAGGAAATCGTATTTATATAAAAGATACATTTTTTCCATATTTGACAAAGCTTGTTATTAAAAATAATTTAAAATCATTTACAAAAAATGTAATTAAACAACTCCAAGAAGCTGTTTGGAAAAAAGCAGAAAAAAATAAATAAAAAACGTAAATGTAAAACATAAAACTTTATTTCATCCATGTAATTCGAATATAGGTATTTTACCATTACCTTTACACGAAGGTCGTTTTGGTATTTCTTTGTATTCCCACCATTCTGATCCATCATATTCAACTCTTTCTATCCAGAATGTTTCTCCAACTAATTGTAATGTCATATTAATTTTGTTCATTCCATAGGATGAGTCATAATTAATATATGCGGATTCTTCAACAAATTGTTCTGTAGACCATTCTATACAACCTTCTTCGTTATTTTTAGAAGTTATAACATAAATAATATCGGCAAATGTTTTATCATATTTTTTTAAAATTTCAAGAGTTTCTTTTAATAGATTTTGTCTCTTCATTGTGAAGATAGTCGTCATAAGATAAGTAAGTAAGTAAATATCTAAATCTATAAATAAGTTATAATACTATAACTATAAAAAATGAGACATCTATATAAAGTTATAATATCATTATTTATAAGTATATATATTTCTTTTAAATTAAACAAATACAATGATTATCACAATTGATGGAAACATTGGTTCTGGTAAGAGTACACTTCTTGAAAATCTAAATAAAAATAATTTTGAAATAGATTTGGAACCTGTAAAGGATTGGGAACCATTTTTAACTGATATGTATGAGAATAACCGTGATGCATTTGAATTTCAAATTAAAGTGTGGACAGATCGTTGTTTTATACCAGATTATCCAAAGAATAAAATTACATGTGTTGAACGATCAGCACATTATCAATGGTATGTATTCTCTATTGCTAATTTTAACAATAATAAACTAAATGAACGCCAAATGAACATTTTAGCTACTTTGTACCAGCGACCTAGTTTTAAACCAGATCTAATGATTTATCTTCGTTCTGATCCACAAAAATGTATGGAGAGAATTCATAAACGCCATCGTAATTGTGAATTGGGATTGTCTTTTGAGTATGTGAATCATCTTCACGAACTTCATGAACTCGCATATTTAAATTTGACACATCAACATCGTGTATGCGTTGATATTGAAGGAAAAGAAATTGAAGAAATTAATAAAGAAATTAATGATATAATTAAAAAATATACACATATATATAATTCAATTAAACATGAACAATGGTAATCAATAATCATATAAAAATATTATTTTATTAAATTAAAAAATTGACATAATCAACTTTTTCTTTTTTTGTAACAGGATATAAGAACAATGCCTCCTAAGGAAGCCCAAGAAAAGTACAAGAAACATGAGCTACGGGATCATATTTATGAATTACCAGATACATATGTTGGTTCTGTAGAACGCACTGTTCTTAAAACGTTCATTTATAGTGATGAAGCTAAGAAAATGGTTGAACAAGAGATCGAATACGTCCCAGGGCTGTATAAAATCTTTGACGAAGTATTGGTCAATTCATTGGATCAAACTGCTCGCCTAAAATCTGAAATCGCCAATGGTAAAAAAGATGTAAAACTCGTTAAAACTATTAAAATTAACGTAGACCAAAAAACCGGCTATATTGAGATTATGAATGATGGCGATGGTATTGATATCGAAAAACATGCCAGTTATGAAAATATTTGGATTCCCGAACTTATTTTCGGTGAGCTATTAACTTCAACCAACTACGATACTGGTGAAGAAAAACTATGGGGTGGTAAAAATGGATATGGTGCGAAATTGGCAAATATCTTTTCAGAGGAGTTTACAGTTGAAACAGTTGATCATCGCCGAGAACTTTATTACAAGCAACGTTTTTACCAAAATATGAAAAAGAGAGACGCAGCGAAAGTAAAGGCGTATAAAAAACAACCCTATACGTCAATTCGATTTTTACCAGATTACAAGCGTTTCGGTCTAGATCATATGACTGATGATATGTATCAACTATTCAGAAAACGTGCTTATGATGCTTGTGCTACAACTGATGCTGGAATTGCCGTATATTTTAATGATGTTAAACTGGAAGCAAAAGATTTCGAGAAATATGCCGATTTGTATCTAGGAAGTAAAGATGAGCGTCCTCGTGTTTATGAAAGTTGTACAGACCGATGGGAAGTCGTTGCGACTTTTTCAGAATCAGGACAGTTTGAACAAGTATCCTTCGTAAATGGTATTAATACTCTACGGGGTGGAAAACATGTGGAATATCTAACAAACCAAATTACTAAAAAACTATCAGAAATGGCGTCATCTAAGAAGAAAAAGGATGTTAAAGTACAGCACATCAAGGATAATCTAACTATCTTTGTGAAAGCATCGATTGTAAACCCGTCCTTTGATAGTCAGAGTAAGGAAACTCTTACAACACAAGCGTCTAAATTTGGATCAAAATGTGAGCTAAGTGATAAGTTCTTTGATAAACTCTATAAAACAGGTATTGTGGATAAAGCCATCAGTCTAACTGATTTTCATGAACAAAAGAAGGTTGCTAAAACAGATGGTAAGAAGACCAGTCGCGTATTGATTCCCAAGTTGGATGATGCCAACAAAGCTGGTACAAAAGATAGTGCTTCCTGTACACTTATTTTGACAGAAGGAGACTCTGCGAAAACGATGGCAATTGCTGGATTAAGTGTAATCGGTCGTGATCGTTATGGTGTATTCCCTCTTCGTGGTAAAATTCTAAATGTAAAGGATGCGCCGCTGAAGAAAATTAGTGAAAATGAAGAAATTACAAATCTCAAGAAAATCCTAGGTCTAACTCAAGGAAAGGAATACAAAGATATTAGCGATCTACGCTATGGTAAGATTATGATTATGACAGATCAGGATCATGATGGTTCTCATATTAAGGGTCTTCTATTCAATGTATTTCAATCGATCTGGCCTTCCCTTTACAAAATGCCAACATTCCTAAATTCGATGTTGACCCCAATTATTAAAGTAACCCATAACAATGGTCAAAAAATATCATTCTATAGCATTACTGATTTCGATAATTGGAAAACAGAAATCGAAAAGACATCTCCTGGAATGCGTCCATGGACAATCAAATACTACAAAGGATTGGGTACTTCCACCGCAGAAGAAGCCAAAGATTATTTCCGCGACATGAAGGTAACCGAATATGTTTACACTGGTCAAACATCAGACGATAATTTGGATCTAGCATTTAATAAAAAACGCGCCGACGATCGTAAAGCATGGTTGATGAAATACAATCGTGATATTATTCTAGATTATGGAAAACGCGAAATTCCCTTTGAAGAATTTATTCATAAGGACTTCATCCATTTCAGTAATCGTGATTTGGAGCGCAGTATTCCGAACCTATGTGATGGTCTTAAGGAGAGTCAACGTAAAATCATGTTCGGTTGCTTCAAGAGAAAACTATACAACAAAGAAATCAAGGTTGCCCAGCTATCTGGATATATCTCAGAAGTAAGTGCGTATCATCATGGTGAAACTTCTTTACAAGAAGCCATTATCAATTTGTCCCAAAACTATGTAGGCGCAAACAATATTAATTTGATGCAGCCACTTGGTCAATTTGGTACCCGTATTCAAGGTGGTAAAGATTCAGCTTCTCCCCGTTATATTTACACACTGCTTTCGGATCTAGCTCGTAAAATTTATAAATCAGAGGATAACGCAATTCTAAAACGTCTAGAAGATGATGGTAAACCCATCGAGCCTGAATATTATATTCCAATTATTCCAATGATTCTAGTAAACGGTGGACTTGGCATTGGTACAGGATTTTCAACCAATATCCCTCAGCATAACCCAACCGATGTAATTCAGCAATGTATGAAACTAATTGACGCTCTTGATAAACAAGAAGCCATTTTGAACAAAGAGAATGTTGAAGCAATGTATAAAATTATTGAAAAAACTCGTCTCAGTGAAATTCATCCATGGTATCTAGGATTCAAAGGTACTATTCTCCCCGGAAAAGAAGGAACTTACCAAAGCAGAGGTGTGTGGACATGGATTGATGATCAAACCATGGAGATTTCAGAATTACCAATTGGAACTTGGACAGAAAATTACAAAGATTTCCTTATGGAAATGGTTGCGAATAACAGCCCTACTCTAAAGAACTTTGAAAATCATTATACAGATACACATGTTAAATTTATTCTAAAATTCTATCCAGGTGTACGCCGTGCGGTTGAACTAAATTTTGAAACTGAATTCAATATGGTTTCATCTAAAAATCTAAATCTAAACAATATTCATTTGTATAGCGAAGAAGGGGCTGTACAAAAATACAAGGATACTCAGCATATTATTAAAGAGTGGTCGAAGGTTCGTCTATTGAAGTATTATGAGCGTAAGAAATATCAACTCAAGGAGCTTGACAATAAGTACAAATTGGTAAGTGCGAAGGTTCGCTTTATTCAAGAAATTATTGATCAAACACTTGATATTATGAATCGTAAAGAAAAAGATGTGGAAGAAGATTTGTTACAGAAAGGCTATCCTAAATTGATTGAAAAAGTGGCTGCGGATGAAGAGGATGAAACAGAGGAAGAGAAAACAGCAATTACTGCCAATTATGACTATCTAACAAGTATGCCAATTCGCCAGCTAACCTTTGAGAAGAAACAAGAACTTGACAGAGAAGCAAATCGTTTGGATATGTTGATTAAAGAATTGAAAGCAAAGACAATTCAACAAATATGGAAAGAAGAACTTAACGAACTCAGTCTCACATGGGAAAGTTACCGCAAAGATATGGAATCCTATTATGAACATGGAAAGGAGCCTACAAAAGCTATGAAAGCTATTAAAACAGCCCCTACGAAAGCACCTAAAGTGGCAGTAAAAATACCCAAAGCTAAAAAATAAAGTAACTATACTATTTTGCTTACTATTCTCTATTTAATTCTGTCGATTGATTATTTCAATTATTTTTATATTTTTTATTACACCAATGAAGATTTAAAACGCAAACATAGTTTTTCTTTAAATGTATATAAAGATATATGCGTTTTTTAATAAAATGTCATGCCATTACAACAAACTTACTGAGGTCATGAACGAGTTAGCAAAAGACATTATGACCATTCCTGACCTTCAAACGCAAGTGCCACTCCTACAAGAGTTTGACAAAGTACGCACACCAGTCTTCAAGATTCTTGATACACTCCAAGAAGCAAAGGAAAATGTAAAACCCGAGACATCCGTATCTTTGCCAGATGTTGTGATCAAAGCCAAGTTGGAAACGAATCGTCTAATTGTTCAAAAATCATGGGATTACGCAAAGAGTCTTACATCCTTGCCAAGTGAATACAGAGACATGGTGCATGATTTTATCCATGTCTACGCATGCACTATGCTCTCTTCATTTATGATTGTAGATGGAAAATGTCTAACAACAGAGGTTACATTTCGTAACGTTGCCTTTGGAAAATTCAAGTTTGATCGCATGACTGTAGAATTAGCATGATCATGCTAGTTGATTGATTATTACAATTGTTTTTATATTTTTTCTATTAAAATAAAAAAGTTGATTATTATAAATTATAATAAAATATACCCAATACGTAAACACTCACATACACAAACGAAAACAATCTCACCTCCTGTTGTTTACTCAACCTATTTTCCAAATGATTAAGAAGAACTTTATCATGGATCAAAATACGGTAACCAAACATATCGCAAAAAAGAGGACAGCGCTGGAAGAAGCAAAGATTGCTGCGGCAGAGGCATGGGAAAACATGGAGAATTCCAAGAGGTCTAGATTGTTGGGTTTATATGAGGATATGCATTACGACCATTCAGCGGGTTACAGTTATGCGAAACGAAATGACTCTGAATATGGGATTTGGGAATATTATCTGGATAACGCAAATGAGCTATGGAAAAAGTATGGTCATAATTAGGCAGAAAAATATAAAACACAAAATACAAAAAAACAAATATTAAATTTTAATAAATTAGTTAAAAATAAATCAAGTAAAGTTTTTAATAAATGATTCAATACCGCATGCGTTCCCTTGTAGTAGATATGGATGGTGTAATTTTTCAACATCCAAGATTATCTAAAATGGTAAACGAACGAGCTATTGAATTTACAAGAAAATCTATAAATCCATATATGTCATCTATAAAAGCAAAAAATATTAATGAAACTCTTTATAAAAATTTTGGTCATACAGCTTTGGGAATTCAAGAAGTATATAATCCATCAATTACTATTAAAAATTTTTGTGATTATGTTTATGATAAACAATTTCTAGAATTAATGGATACAGTTGAAAAAGATAAAATCTTTTACGAAAATAGTATTGATGTTAAAGAAATTTGTAATTTATATATAAAATATAATAAGCCATTTTATATTTTTAGTAATGCGCCAGTTAAATGGTGTAAGAATGCCCTCGAAATGATGGATATTAAAATGGAAGATGAAAATATTATAGGATGCGATTCAATTATTTATGGTAGTGATATGATGTGTTTAAAGCCTATGAAAGAGACCTATAAAAAACTAAGCCAATATATTGAAGATAAAGATGGGTATCCGTATAAAACACAATTTATTTACATTGATGATCAGTTATGTAATTTAGTTCCTATCATAGAAAACCCATATTGGAAACCAATTTGGTATAACCCATCGAATTATATTTTTTCAAATAAATTAGCAACATTAACAGATATTAAACAATTGCGATTTATTTTTTAAAAGTTGCTTTTAATTTTTTTAATATATATTTTTTAATAATAGCTTGATTATTTAATTGAATACTTAAGTAATCCATTTTACCAGATGATTCACCTGATGTAATTCTAAAAGATGGATCCACTTCTTTAATTAAACTGCCCTTATTTTGTAATATATATTGATTTATCCATTGAACACCTAATAATAAATCGGGTATAGCATTCATTGTATCAACTAGATCCACATCTAATGGGTTTCTTCTAGTAAAAGTTATATCATTAAATATAACTTTCTTTGTTACACCATATTTATAAGGATTTGCGGATTTTAAAGATAACGTATATGAAGCTTCAGAATTAGGTGTTTTTTGTATATATATATTAATTTGTAAATTATATTGACTATTTATGAAATAAGCTGTTAAGTGTTCTTTTTTGAAAATAATTTCTTGAAAATTATCAAGGTTTTTAATGAAATTGTCTGTTATTTCTTCAATATCATTTTTAGTACGAATTTTATAACTATTTTTTTTGGAATATTGTGTTGCGAATGTTTGAATAGTATCTGGTAAAAATCCAGTTTTTAGTGTAAAACGATCAGCAATATTCATGCTATGTTTTAGTCTTTCATGAAAATAAAATAGGTTTTTATGTCCACTTATTGATATAACTCTTTTTACATCTTCAGGTATATCAAAAACGGTTGGCAGAACACCAAGAGAATTAGGTTTATTTTTTTGAATAGCATTTGATAAACGTTCAATTAAAAAAGGCTTAGTTCCTTCGGTTGATAAATTTAATGAGGCAAGACTATTGCGTAATTCAGAAACTTTTAATTTTTGATATCCACTCATCTTTATTTAAAACAAACTATTATTATTATTATATATGCCACTTTATATTCGTAAGTTGCCATGTGTATCTGGATGGATGATTGATGAAAAACAAATTCCAAAAAACATAGCTTTATATAATCCAAGTAAAGCAGGTCCTTACACCTATATTCGCCAAACAGAATATATGACTTCAGGTGAACAAAACAGTATGTTAATTCATGATGAGCGTAATGGTAAGGTAACCAATATTGATAGCCCATATGACAAAATGCCTAAAACATCTAATTTATTTCGTGGTATTGAAGATTTACGTTTATGTGAATTTGAGGGAAGATATTGGTTTGGTGGAACATCGACCCATATTTCAGATAATATGAATAATGAGCTTGTTGTGGGTTATTTTAATAAAGATATGACCAGTGTTGAAAAAGTTCAAATGGTTGATATTGGATCACGTCCTGTTAAAAATGTGATCCCATTCGTGTATAAAGCAAAACTATGTTTCCTAGATGTATTTTTACGTAAAATATACGAACTAAAAACACACGAAGATACAAAAGAGTGGTATATGGAAACATTCTTGATGCTTACACCTGCCGCTGGCGTATCGACTGAAGATTATCGTGGTTCAAGTCCTCCTGTTCATTTACATGGATCTATTTATGGATGTATTGCACATGATATCATCTTTAATGATAATAAACGTCTTGTAACACGTTTAAGTTACCTTCATCATTGGATTGAATTTGATATTGAAACCGGATATATAACTTTTATATCAACACCTTTTTGGTTGGCACATTGGGGGATTGAGTATGTAAGTGGTATTGAAAAAGACAAAGATGGAAAAATAAATGTGTTTATGGGTGTTCAAGATAAACTCCCTATGAAATGTGTAACAACATTATCGGATCTACGTGTTGGTAAATAAAATAAAATAATTTAAACTATAATTTAAGTTTATTTTGAAATTCTTTAAAGAAACTAAAGCGTTCATCGTTACCTCCTGATATACGCATAGGTGTAGGTGGAGCAAATTCTGGAATATTATTAAAACGTATTCTCTTTTGTGTCTCGTCTACTTGAGAAAATGATCGTTCTCTTTTTTCTTTTTGTACTAATTGTGCTTGTTGTTGTTGTACTTGTGATAATAGCTGTGCTTGTTGTTGTACTTTTAGCTGTTCTAATTTTTCATTTTCGATTTGTACTATTAATTGATTTTTAGCTTTTTGTGCGATAATTATTTCTTCTGGTGTGGAGAATGGTTTAGAAACAGTTTGATAATAGTCTCTTAAATCTTGTTTTTTATAAATGGATTCAAAAAATTCTTTAACTAAATTTGCTTTTATTAAATCTTCTGTTATTACATTTTCTGTAATTTTTGAATCAAGAGAATATCTACCATATATGTTATCATAACCACCTCCGGTTAATAAAGTTGGATATTGTTTTTGTAATTCACTAATTTGATTAAAGTATCTTTTAAGACTATGTTTATTTGATTTAAAATAATTAAATGCGTCTCTATTCTTATCTCTATTGGTTGTTATTTCTATTTTATCATAAGAATCTGTATAAAAATCCATTGTGTCTTTCAAAGAATCTTTTTCAACACCGTAGATTAAGCATACAATTAACATTTTAAAATCGATTGTACTAAACATGTAACCATTATCCTGTTTAATAATTTCATAGAATTGTTTATATATTGATGTTCCATTGGACTCTTTGTATTCAAATTTATTTAAGTTATCAATCAATGATTTTATATAATTATAATCGATCTCTAAAGTTTCAGGTGTATAATTCACATTTAATATATCATTATTGTCTTTTAATTGTTTAAAATTATTATAGTTAATATTTTCACTTAATTTACTGATATATTTATTTAATTGTTCTTTTGCGTTGTTTAAAAACGAAATATATATATTTAAAATTAATTTAAATATTAAAATAAGACTAAAATCAGACTGGTTTAATAATGAATGTTGTACTGTAATTAAATGATTTAAAATTTTTGAATAATTAGGGGTAATTTTAATTAATTTATCATTTAAATATTTATTAAAACCAGATGATAGTGTTGGCATTATTAATGGGGTATAGCCTGGTAAATTTGTAACATGAACACAGGCATTTTTCACACTTTCAAAAATGCGATCATGAATTGTTGCAATTGTTTCTTGTCTAATATAATTATCAGTACCTAAATGTACAGAAACGGTACGAATATGAGAGTATATATGGGTTTGAATACATGGAACTCCGATTAATCGTGCTATAACAGCTGCCATATTATCGTGTGTCACAAATATAAATCGTTTACCATCACTGGCATGTTTTTTATTTAAATAATATGTATACATTATCTGAGAGGAATCCATTAATCGTTTAAAATCAAATACATGTTTACCATAATCAACAGATGTTAAAGAAGATGGTAAACCAGTAATTTCTTGAAATCTTGCCAATAACATTTTTTGAACTGTATTTGGATTCTTTTTAACAGAAGCATCAATAAGTTCACTATATTTAGATACACCAAATTCACTTGGAATTGTTTCACTTATTTTGATTTCACGTACTTTTGTATCTTTTAAATATTTTGAATTCCAATATATTTTATCATTTATAATTTGAAAATTATCTAAGGCAATGTGGTTTAAAATACATTTTCTAGGATTTACATTTGTTTCTCCTTCATCACTAATTATATTTTGAATATTAACTGTAAATTCTAATTCTTCGTTATGATAATTTGAAGAATGTATTTTTGGTTGATGAAAATCGTCAAAGAAACCGGCTGTCCCTTTATATATTTCACTGTTACTATCTACAAAAATGTCATTTCCGATTGTTGAAACATCAATGACAAAATTTATATTTTTATCTTTAAAAGTTTCATTTCTTTGAACAATCTTTCGTAGTGTTTCAAGAAATAAATTTGGTTGATTTCTTTTATATAGATCGATTAAAGCTTTTTTATTTCCAATAATTACTTCAAAATTATCCATGATTCCATTGTCAGAAGAAGATAATGATGACCAATCTAATTCAGGTTCTGTTAAATTGCTGTCAAAATATTCATGATATATATCTTTAAAAGCTTTATCAATACCATATTCAGTATTTTTAATTATATATAATATTCTACTATAAATTTTATTTCTAGTTTCATCTTTCATAGGTTGATTTTTAGCTTTTTCCAAAAGTTCTAAATATTTCTTAACAATGGTATCAATTTGTTTAGGAGTTAAACTACTACGACTTCCTGCGAAATCATGTAAGTTATCAGCAATACTTGCTGCGCCAAGCATTAATAGTTTTTCATCTATTGTTGAATCATCTTTTAAACAATATACGTCTTTTTCAGATTTTGTTAATAAAACAATGGGTTTTACAGGTTTCAATTTAGCAATTGTCTGTTGTCTAGAAGATAACTTTGGTGGATCATTTTGTACTCTAGGAGGCATAATTATTCTATAAACAACTTCTTATTTTTATCAAATATATTAAAAATTTATCACGCTTAGTTTATAAAGAGATTCACTATGAAATTTAATAAATTACTAAATGAGACAAGCTCTACATTTAAAGAGCCTCTATTACAGCACTCTATATTGCCTTATAAATATTGGAAAAAATACATAAAGCATAATAAAAATAATTTAAATACGCAAACTATTTTACAAGAATTAATCCATCAATGTAATAATACAGACCGAATATTTATACATGGATTAAATGGTCGTATGCGTACACCTAAATATATATGCCCGTGTTTTTCGAATAATAAAATACAAATAGATAACGTGAATGATAAAGATTTAATAACTTTTAGTGAAATTAATCAAAAAGCATTATATAAAATATGTAAAAAGCTTCAAAAGAATGGAGCCGATGATTTGATGAGATTTTATATAAATGCAAAAACAAAAAAAGCCTTTAAATTTTTAGGAAATCATGAATTAACGTATTTAAAATTGATGCAAAATAATAATTTAAAATCAATAGAAACTCCAGAGTGTCCAATATGTATGGATGAAGATTCATTACCATTAGTTATAACGGATTGTGAGCATTATATATGTTTAAAGTGTTTAATAGATATTACGAATACAAATAATATTAAAGGAACCTTATATAATCGATTATTAATAGGTCTTTCAAATTTTTCATGCCCAATGTGTCGAAAATATAATCCAATAAAAAAAATAGACAAATATCACTTTTATCCGAAGGCTCCAAAAAATATATTAAATTAAAAATTAGGACATAAATAAAACAGATTTAAAAATTTTATGTTATTTTGTTATAGCTAATAATCAAACTGGATAAATTTTCACTTTCTGCTACATCAATTGAATATCAGAAAAAAGAAAATGTATATGAAAATATTATAAGTTATTTATCAGAAACCAAGCAGATCGAGGAAAGTATCTATTTTTTAGATATTGGTGAAATAGAACGTCTTCATGGAGTATGGACAGACAGATTTACAGATATTTATCCATATTATGCGATTAAATGTAATCCAGATATTGGGTTTATAAAAAAACTTGCGGAGCTTGGAACAAATTTTGATTGTGCTTCTATTGCTGAGATCGATCGTGTATTGTCTTTAGGAATTGATCCGTCACGAATTATATTCGCAAATCCTTGTAAACGTCAAAGAGATATTACAGCAGCATATCAGAGAGGGATTCGTATTGTAACATTTGATACAGATACAGAATTATTTAAAATAAAGGCAACATGTCCTCAAATGAATATTATGTTACGTATTTATGCGAAAGATCCAGATGCTCGTTGTCAGTTTGCTCATAAATTTGGCGCTGATAAAACAAGATGGGTTGAAATGTTAGATATTATTCAAGAAAATAAACTATCTTTAGTTGGAATAAGTTTTCATGTAGGATCCGGAGCTTCTTCTTCGGCACCATATGCGTTAGCTATTAAAGAAGCTCGTGAATTATATGACATGGCAAAAGA
>Ga0209355_1000142_pt1 | contig 42478 bp, 33 predicted proteins | sample LauGreSBDMM110SN_3_FD_187563 | JGI IMG/M metagenome (GOLD analysis project Ga0209355, IMG submission 187563) | Freshwater lake microbial communities from Lake Michigan, USA - Sp13.BD.MM110.SN (SPAdes) (version 2) | ecosystem: Environmental > Aquatic > Freshwater > Lake | place: Lake Michigan... | reverse complement strand
TATGTTTGCCATTACTATGTTTGCCATTATTATTTTCTCTCAAATGTAATTGTAAAAGTTCAATAGCTTTTAATAATCTATTCATGTAGATTATAACCTAATTAATATAATATAATTAGCTATCAATTTTTATATAATAATTGATAACCAAGTATACTATAAAAAACAGCAAGCTACATTTTTCTTCGTAATAATGCGCCAAAAGGGCTCCAATAAGGTAATATAATTGATTTGTGATTTAGTATTGTTAGTATTTTTTTTGGTAAATATTTTTTATCTATAACCACTTCAAATGTATAATCTTTAAACCACGACTCAGACATATAATAGTTTCCATCATAATCCACACTATCATCTTTTTCAAACATTTTATCTCCCCAAGAATTTTCAACAAGAAATCCATTGGTTTTTGAGTTATTTAAGTTATAACCTTTTATTACCATAGCATGGACTGGAGCTGTTTGTCTATAATTTAATGAATCACATTTAGCCATGTAATTATTAAATCCAAAAATTGAATCATAGTCAAAAGCTTCTTTATCCATAAAACTATGTTTATGTGAAATATACTTGTCGATATCAAGACCAACCCAAACAGCTTCCTGGTTGTCTATAGATTTCTTTGTCGCATCAATTAAATAGTCAATTGGAACATTTATTAGACCCCGTCTTTTCTCTCCTAAAACATCAAATGACAATTGCACGTCATATTGTTTAAAAAAAGGCGCTTCTTTACATGGATAATTTATTAAACATATTTTATTTTTCGCATTATACGGAACATACTTTTTATAGAAGTCTAGAGGGCTAATATTTTTAATCATTTTAGCTTTCTTTGATTCTTTTGATTCTTTTGATTCTTTTGATTCTTCGTAATATTCCCAAGTTATTTTAGTGGGCGGTTCTCCTAAAAACACAACTAAAATTTTATAGCATTCTAATAACATAGAGTTTAATAAAGCATTTCTATTTTTAATAAGTTCGTTTTTGGGCGTAGTTTTTATTTTATGAGCGCATTTGCGTAGAAAGTCATTATAAAAATTTTTAAGTTCTTCTGAATTAGCGCTATGAAAATTATCATCCATATTTGTTTTAGGAACAATACCATATTTTTCAATTAAATTAACAAATACATTCCAACGACCACCATCATCAGTTAAATTGTCTAATATATGTATTAATTTAACTAATTTATCATTTGATTGAATAGTTTCTACACTTACATCATACGTATCAATTATATAAGTAAGATAATAATTCGCTTTTTCTAATTTGTCAAAAAAAAACAAATAATTTTGCGAAAACTCAAAATCCGGTGCCAACTTATATTTTTTAATCATTTTATAGCGAATTATATTTAAAAAGGCAAAAATCCAACAACGTCCACTTTGTTTTTGGTCGCTAATTTTTGACTGGACATCAATTAAATTTGTATATGTTTTTTTCTTATCTTGAAGATAATCACTTTCTAATAACACATTTGTAAAGCCAGACTTTGTATTAAAATTTTTTATTATTTTATTTGTTTTATTTTTATTAAATTTTTGTGAAAAATTTGAAATTAACTTATATGTTAATTTATTAACCATATACTACTATTATTATATATTATAATATAATATTACAAGATTACTAATTACTAATTACTAACTACTAATTACTAACTACTAATTACTAATTACTAATATTATTTACATTCTTTTAAATAGCTATCAAATAATAGGCTTTTAATTTCTTTACATTTTAGTTCTTCTAGTTTTTTTTCAAATTTTTCTTGTTCATGCCATTTACTTCGCAATTTGTCTATTTCATTATACCACGATTGTAGTGTAATGCCGCGTTTTTTTTTGAATTCACTCATATTTTCTAAATTTAACGCATAAAGCTGTAATAATGGTTTCATAATCTGATTACTAATATAGTGAGCATAATCCAATTTCAACTTATTTTGAATAATAAAATCAGGTGTCTCTATTTTTTCGCCTTGAAGTGCTTTTTTGTTAGCATTTACAATATATGCATAATACATTCTATCACCCGAACTTGGTTTATTACCAATGTCTCGTTGTCCGATTCGCTCGGCCAATACTTTATGTGCTATTTGATTTGGGTTTTTATAATAGCTTCGTAAAGATTTAGTTACCAATAATTTTTCAATTGAATATTGTCCAGCAATCAATTTTTCAAGACTCTCATTTAGAAATTTTATTGATTTAGTAATACTCTTTTCTTTCATAATAATATTTACAATAGTTCCATATATGTCTTTTACTAACGGAGCATTGTCTCTGCGTTTAAGGACAATACCCATATACTTTAGTTTGCCTTTTTCTATATTTTCTTCATATAATATACCCACATACCGTTTCTTGGATAATAATATCCAAGGCCAAAATGTTTTTTCATACTCTAAATCGTGTGGTTTTTTTAGAAATTGACTTGCTAAATTCCCTGCTTTTTTTGCTAGTTCAATAGTATAAATAAGAGCTTGATTATTTATAATTTTTTCATCGCTATTAGGATCCCTCAAATTAAATTTGAAAAACACTGAATCTGTATCACCATATACACATTCTGCTTTTGCCTTTACAATTGTTCCATCATCTAATGTTACCAACACATCATTATAGCATTCTTCAATAATTGCCCTTCCGTAAAATAATAATTTACGACCAATAGCTGTTGTTGATGCGGCAACGTCCCCTTCATAAAACGCACTTGTAATTGCTCCCATTTGGCCATATAAAGAGTTGGCTGTTACTTTAATACTTAGTTGTCGCTTATCCAAGACGTTTTTCATAAAGTCATCTTTTTCTAATAATATCAATTTTCGCGTTGCTTTTCGCGCAGCTAACAACTCCTCTAAAATAGCAGGCATAATAGCTTTACCGTCTTTATCTGGAAATTGGGCGAACCTACAAATTTTATAACCAATAATCACTTTTTTCTCAGCAGCCTTTGGGCTGGGTCGCATATATTTATATGTATCATATTTCACATCAATATATTTATATCCCAAATCATATAAGTTATCATACCTATAGTCTCCATGCTCAGCTTTTTCCCCTGTTTCTTTAATTAAATTATTGTCTAAATCATATTCTTTAGTCCATACTTTTGAGTCGTGTGACAAATTTTCAGAAATAATAGACGACGGATAAAGGGAACTGTAGTCAACACAAGCAACCGGCTCTTCTAAGTATATTCCGGTTTTTGGTGTAAAAACATGAGCACCTTCATACCCTCCCCCTGTTTTTTGCTTATTTACAACTGGCATAAGCGTGTTTTTTTCTCCACATTTTTTAGAAACATAGCTTTGTAATTTAATTCCTTGTCCACGCAATAGTAAATAGCTTAGCGGGACATCACATAAATTAGACATTTCTACTTTGTCTGTAATTACATCTACTTTTAATAATAACCAAATAACATTGTCGCAATCCGCAAGACAATATTTACCAACAGTCCATCGGTCATAATCAGAACCGTTAGCAAGAGCAAATATTTCTTGTGGAGACACGTCGTCTTTTGCTAATCCCCAGTTATATTTGTAATTGGCCAAATCCAGTTCTTCTAGACCCTCAATTACAAACCATTGTTCGTCTTTATTAATTTCAATAATTTCAAATTTTTTGCCTTTTTTATATAAATTATTACTAAACCCTTGTTCGTCAAACTTTATAAAACTTCCCACGCTAATACCTGTAAGATTTTTGCTATATATTTTGGTGCTATTATTTTCATTATTTAACGCAATTTTACTAATAGAGTCACTAATAAAATAGCTTGATGTAAAGTCTAACTTATTAGAACTTAATGTAAATTCTTTGCGAAAAATGACACACATATCTATAATAATGCGACCAGGCATTTTTATAAATTTTAAATTATATTCGCCGCTTGCTAAAACAATCTTATTTGTTTCAATGTCTTTATAATCTTTTTTCGGAAGGTCGCTAGCGCTACCGCTAGCTTTGGCCAATTTATCTCTATATTCAGCACGCCAATCATTTGAAATACATATTTCATTTTTGTTTCGCGAAAGTTTGAGAAATTCATTAACACAATTTAGCTCTTTGGATCGCTTATACATAAATTCAAAATCAAACCCTGTAATATTATAGCCCGTAATAATATGCGGATTTTCGCTATTAATGATTTTTGTAAATGTTAATAATACTTCTTTTTCAGTACAGCGCTCTAATACAATCACACTGTTTTCTTGTGCCCATAATAAATATTTATCAGGAATTTTACAACCACCTTTAACAATAATAACACGCTTATATGGTTTAGATTCGGTATAATTAATAAAACTTAAACCAATAAATGTAATTATGTCACCTTCTAATGGTGGAAAATTAGTATTGCTAAATGCTTCGACTAGCTTTACTAATTTTGTAGCATATTCACAGCTGTTGTCCTTAATTAATTCTATTAATGTGGCATCTTTTTTATAAGCTTTTATTTTAGGTTTGCGTTTGCTATACTTTACTTGACTTTCAAGAAGGCCTTCTTGTTCATCTTCATTTTCATCTTCATTTTCATTTTCATCTTCATTTTCAGATTCTGAGTCAGCGCCTTCTAAAACTTCATCACTGTTTATAGTATTATTAGACTTTGATGGGCTATAGTATGTTAATTTATCTATTGAAATTAATAGCTCTTCTAATGTAATACCTGTTTTCTTAGGATATACTTTTTCAATATAACTTAATTTGTCTTGTGTTAAATCAAACGCACTTAAAATCTCGTGTTTTAAGTTATTAAAATCATAATTGAGTTTGAAATATTCGGAACTCGAATTGTAGTTTTCAAGTATATTTGTTGCTAATTTTTTATAATTTTTAATTGGAATAGGAAAATCACCATGACTACTACTTGCTTCAATATCAAAGCTACATATATTATATTTTACTAACGTCTCTTTTTCTTTATAATCATAAATATCTTCATAATTTATTGAGTATTCATAAGAGCAATTTGTTGTCTTATTAGCAATAGTCCGCACTTTATTTGAAGGAATTTTTATCCATCCACTTGGACTAATCTGTTTTTCATGAAAGAATTTTAATAGTGGCGGAATGTCTGCCTCATATAAATAACAATGTGTTCTTCCAATATCATCATCATATTTATATCCATCTTCTTTTAATGTTCTTTCAAATTGACCTGATTTACTGGTTTTATCATCGTAAAATATTTTTTTTAATTTATTATATGCTCCACTGTTAGTAAATGAAATTTTAATGAAATTGTGTAATTTCTTATTATCAAAACCATACAACTTGTGCCTTTTTACTAACACACATTCAACTATTGACTCTTCATAATAATTGCCAACCAATTTTTTTAGATGTCCCATAAATTCATTTTTTCGCTGTTCATTCCAGTCTTCGCTAACCATGATGTAGAAAAATGGATAAAACTTTTCTATAAATATGGATGCTGTCTTATTTGATGAATTTATTCCAAATGCCTGAATAATGAATTGTTTATTGTCTTTATAATGGTTTCCTTTACTGTTTTCCTCTAACACATTGTAGTCATAACATTTAAAACACTTGAAAGTTGTCATAGTAATTAATAGTATTTAATTACTAGTCTTTAAATTTATAATAACTTTTCAATTTTTTATATAATTTTTTATATAATTTTTTATATAATTTTTTATATAATTTTTTATATAATTTTTTATATAATTTTTTATATAATTTTTTATATAATTATATAAATATAAATAAATAAATGACGACTGTCCCTAAACTAATTTTTATTGTCCCATATAGAGACCGCGAAAAGCAAAAGCACCACTTTTCTATATATATGAAATATATTATGGAAGACTATAACAAAGACGATTATGAAATATATTATAGTCATCAAACAGATTCTAGAATGTTCAATCGCGGAGCAACAAAAAATATTGGTTTTCTGGTTATGAAAGAAAAATATCCAAATGATTACAAAAATATTACTTTTGTATTTAATGATGTTGATACATTACCGGCAATAAAAAATAGATTTGATTATGTAACATATCCGGGAACAGTAAAACATTTTTATGGTTTTACTTTTGCTTTAGGAGGAATAGTTTCAATAAATGGAGGTGATTTTGAAAAATGCAATGGATTCCCAAATAATTGGGGATGGGGGCTAGAAGACAATGCTTTAAACGATAGGGTACTACAACAGTCATTAACTATTAACAGGGACCAATTTTTACCAGTTAATTCTAAGAATATTATTCATTTACACGACGACCCCACAAGAGTAGTTAACACAAGAGAACCGTTGGCTTATGTTAATGGCAAAATGGTTGATAATTTAAATAATATAAGTAATTTATATTATTCAATTGTTAATAATGTAAATGAAGACACCAATAAAATAAGTAATGTAAATGAAGACACCAATAAAATAAGTGCTATAAAACAAAATGAATATGTTATAAATATACATAATTTTGAAACATTAATTCCTAGCGCTAGCACTTATTATAAACAAAATATGTTAGAAAATACTCTATTAAACGCATATAAAAGCTCAACGTTAATAAAAAGAAATGTTAAACCACGATGGTTACTAACTAAGACTTTTAACAAATGAAAGTGAGTTTTTATTCAACAGAAACTACTTTTGCCAAGTTGCGTGGTTTATCTGGATTAATATGCTTAGCTAATGACACTTCATATGCTAATTTTTGTAATGTTATTATGTATAAAATTTCATTATAATAATCGAGATTTAGTAATAATATAAACTTGTCTTCACTTAATTTTAATTCATTTATAACATTTTGAGAGTTTGTTATAACAAATATGTTGGTTTCTCGAGCAATTATTTCATAATATGTTGATTTTAAAGTATTTATATCCTTAGTATTATGTATATCTATTAATAATAGTGTCAAATTTGAACTAGTTAATAGCGCAAATGGGCCGTGTTTTAATGAGCTAGCACTAAAACCTTCACAGTGGATATAGCAAACCTCTTTGATTTTTAAAGCACCTTCACATGCTATTGGATATAATTTTTCTTTTCCTAATATAAATATACTTGTTACACAATTGTTAATAATAAAATCCTTTAAGTTATTAATTTTATTCATAAAATTAATATCATATAATAGTTGTCTTACACTATTTGGAAGAATTCTAAGAGTGTCTATTTTTTTTATATTACTATAATAATCATTATTTACAAACCACATACTAAGTAGGCTTAGTATTATTAACATGCTTGTAAATGATTTTGTTGAAGCAACACTTATTTCTGTTCCGGCATTCATATATATACCACAATCCACTTCGCGCGCTATTAACGAATCTACTTTATTTATTATACCCAAAGTTACGCATTTCTTGGCTTTACAAATTTTTAAACAATTATATACATCCATTGTTTCGCCTGATTGTGATAAAAAAACGCATAGTGTGGTAGAATAATTTTTAATATTAGGTAAAGTATTTTCATTAAACTCACACGCATTTACACTTTTAACACATACAAATTGTTTTATTTCATTCAAATAAAGCTCACCTATTAATGACGCATGATAACTTGTGCCGCAGCCAATTATATAAATAAATTCTATATACTTTATAATATTACTTATATTATCTAATCCTCCCAATTTGATAATATTATTATTAATGCGACCACCATAATTATATGCTTTTTGTAGTGTTTCTGGTTGTTCCATTATTTCTTTTAACATCCAATGGCTATAATTCCCCTTGTTTTCAACTATATTTTCATAACATACTTTTTTTATAGTATAATTAGATAAATCAATTGAATCATCATGTTGGATTTGGTCTATAGCTAGAAGTGAATGTGAGGACATATTATTTATTAAATTGCTATAACTACCATTACTTATTTTGATAATATTATTGTCCTTTAATGGAATATATTCACTTATTAAGCCAACAAAGCCATTTGTTTCTGAAGTACATATTATAAAATCATTATTATAACCTAATAATAATGGTGACCCTTTTCTTGTCACATAATATGTGTCTAATTGTTTGGTATAAATAATTACAAGCGCCCATGTTCCTTCTAACTGACTTAGCGTTTTTTTTATTGCTTCTTCAATATTACATTCCATAACTATAATATAATATTCTATTAAATTAGCAATAACTTCGCTATCTGTATCGCTGTAAAAAGTATAATTCTTAGATTGTAAAAACTCTTTAATTGCCATAAAATTATTTATTATACCATTATGAACAAGTATAATTTGTTTGTGTTGTGATATATGTGGATGCGCATTAGCGTCCGTCTTTCCGCCATGAGTTGCCCATCTTGTATGTCCAAGTGCTATTCTAGAAAATAATTGTTGCTTATATACTTGTTGTTGTTGTAAGTCGTTTGTTTCATATAATGATTGAACTAAATCAAAACAATCATGTTTTGATGTTGATGCTTTTTTAATTACTTCAAACTTGCTTGTCAAGTCATTATAATAACATATTCCAATTGAGTCATAGCCTCTATTTTGTATTAATTCTAAACTATTAAAAATATGTTTTAATGAATTTTTCGTATTTTTGGAATATATAAACGTTATTCCGCACATAACATAATATAAATATAAAAAGTTTTATATTTATATTATAAATATTAGATGTTATAAATATTAGATGTTATAAATATTAGATGTTATAAATATTAGATGTTATAAATATTAGATGTTATAAATATTAGATGTTATAAATATTAGATGTTATAAAGACTACAAATAATGACCTTTTCCTGTTTTAAATATTTTAAAACGAGGCGTATAAGGAACAATATTAACATAATTAACTTGTGTTGGTAAAGGGGTGCTATTACTTATACTTTCTCTTAAATCTTCTATACATTGTTGAGATAGTCGATTGCGTCTATTTGACCTAACTAAATTAGCAAAATTTTGTTTTCCTAACTTATTAGTTGTCAAAATTTGACTATCTTTTGCTGAACTATGTTTATTTGCGTTAATTTTATTTTTTATTATGTCTTCTGTTGTTGTTATACATTGTTCATCTATTTGATATTGATTAACAAAACCACGACCAACAATAACATTTTCATCATATGGTTTAATTGATAATAGCTTTGGAACATTATTTAATCCAATAAGCCCTTGAATCATTTTTCTTGATAAATTACTTCCATTTTTCTCTGGAATAATTATACTGTTTGATGTTGAAGTACTTGCTCCTGGTAAAAGCTCAATTGCCTTTGATATTGTATCAATATTACTTGGGTCTCTAATAATTTCAATATTATTATTTGGATATCTATAAAGGGGATTTGGATCTGTTTCTGGATTATGATATATATATATACATTCTACGTCTGTAAAATCGCGACTTGGTGTTGTATAAATTAAACTCTCAAAACTTATAGAATTAGTATTTATTAATTTATTATTATTAAATAGTTTAAAACTTAAAAATGTATTAAAATAGACATCATAGGTAAATCTTACATCTAAAAGAACGGGTTTAAGTAGATTATAAGATGAACTTTCTATAGTGGTTTGAGTTTGAGGTAGATTTCTAGTATTTAAATTGTTAGGCTTTGTTATGGTTACATTATCAAAACTAATTGTACTAATGCTATAATTAGCACTATTATTGAAGTAAGTAATATTTGGTCTTGTAATGTTACCAGATATGCTAGTAAAAGCAAGATTATTAAACTCATTATAATGACTTTTTAAGTTATTAACATCAAATAAGTTATTAAAATAAATAGTAAATATTTTATTAATACTGGTAAAAATATTATAAGCACTAACCCTTTTCAAAAGTATATTTGCTGATAACTCAGTATCATATAAATAGTCATTATCAATATATTGTTGCAGACTATTATATTTTTTTTTGACATTCTCTGGATTATAAATAGAGCTAGTATTAATATTTTCTACAAAATTTATTTTGCCCGAATCATATGGAAAACTAATGTGTTTATATATATCACTTTGAATAAGACCTGTTCTAAAATTACCCAAAGATAAATAAACAATATATGGGTTACCTATTTTTCTAGTAAAACTAATAGGCTTTGAGGGTGTCGACACTTGAACGTTTAACAAATGTATATTAGAGCTAGTATCAAATAATATTTGGCTTGTTGCCTTTCTCACCATTTCAAAATTATTTGTTCTAATTAAAAAAGTCTCAAAACTTATTGTTAAACTATTGTTAGGTGTAGTATCATAACTTAAGTCAACTGTATAGACTATTTTTTTATTATTAATAGTGTATTTATTATATATATTATTGTATATATTGAAAGGTGTAGCGCTAGTGATTGGTGTTAATGATGTTATATCAGAAATGTCACTAAATCTAGTAAAACTAGGGAGACTAATATCTCTATATAAATTAATGAGTCCATCTACCGGTGTTATACTTTTAATTTTACACATTAAACCATTATAACATATATCACTATTGACCCCTTGTCCCCTGGTAAAAAAAGAATTACTAAAATCTCTAGTTATATAGTCTTTTACATTTAGTTTATAATAATCATAATTAGGATTATTGGTACTATTAGTACTACTATTTTTATGAAAATTGGAACTATTATCTTTATTATTAAAATAATAATTTAAATTAAATAATTTAGAACCAATAACATCAATCGAGTCTTTTGTTAATAAATAATTATTATTAGGGATATAATTGTTTATATTAGTATTTTTAATAAATACTAATTTACCAAATTTGTTATTATCAGTAAAAATGAATTTTATGTTATTTTTTATATTATTTAATGTTAATAAACAATCACTTCGTGCTATGCCACCGTCACTCACTCTTAAAGAAATGTAGTTTAATATTATAATATTAGTAGAATTATCTAGTGAATTAAAGAAATTATTTGTGGTTAACAAGTGCCGAGAAAAATCAGTAGTGACATTTGTTTTTAGAAAAATTTTTGCTCCTTCACTAATGCTGTTTATTTTATTTTGTGTCAAAATAATATAGTTGTTACGGGTCGCTGGGTTGAAGTTAAGCGCCATATAATTAAAAATAACATTATATATTCTTAAATTTATATCTTAAATTTATATCTTAAATTTATGATATTATATCCGTATTATTAAAATACCAATTTGTTGATAAATAATCCGCTTTTGTATCGCTGAGCTTACTTTGTTTGCTTGATTTAAGATTTGGACCTTTATACATTATTGAATTTATTTCGAAAGTTCCTATAGCATAGTTATAATATTTTAAATTAGAAATAGCGCCATCAAATCCTCCATTATAATTCACATATAAATTATCATAGTTTTGTTTAATAATATTTGATAATTTATGACGTTTTGTTAAATTACCATTAATATAAATATCAACCACATTTTGTGCTGTTGTTCTAATTACTACACATACCCATTTTTTAATAGGAATACCATCGACATATATATCATCATAATAAGTATTGTTATTGTTTTCATTATTATGAAATACGTTTACTCTAACTAACATTCCTAAAAGGGGGAACTTATCTAACAAATTATCGCTAATATTTTTTTTACCATTATATAAATATACACCCGGACAATTGTTAGGACCAAATATTCCTGTTCCCCCTTCGCCTTGTGAATTTGGTGAAGATCCTTTATTGAAAACATGTTTGAAGTCAATTGTTTCTTTATAATCTGTAGCATTAACATGTATCCAAAATGCGTAAGAGAATTCAATTCCCTCATATTCATTTATACTGCGTAAGATAGGGATTGATGCTTTTTCGCCTAAAGACTGTGTAATAGTTAGTCCTTCTGTCCCATCTTTTAATCCATATATTAAAAATGGTGTTTCTGATGGCGAAAAAAAGTAATATAATAATTTGCTTCCAACATAAAATAGTAAAGCAAAAATAATTATTATTGCCAATAAAAATGTCATTTTTGCTATCGTTGTGTTTGACGATAAAAATTCATTTGCTGATTTTAATCTTGATTCCGCACTATATGGAACAGCTGCATTTATATTTTTGGTAATATTAGTAAATATACTTTCTGGTGGATTCATAATATTAATATATAATATTATATAAATTATATAAATTATATTTCAAAACTGCCTTTTTCTGTATTATACTCTAAAAAGCTTACTTTTAATCTATATTTATTAAATAATGATTTTGCTAATGATTTATCAATTCCTTCTTTATAAATATTGTATGCTTCTTGTGGATTTATGGAATCATTTTCATAGCGAATTCGTGTAATAAAGCCTTCAAATCCACTATTAATACCAGTATTATTTGCGGCGGTTGTGCCTTGAGACATATTTCCTATATATATATTTTTTTTCTCAGTTGTGCTATAAAAATTATGATATAATCCGTGCATTATAAATGAATTTCGCAATTTTCCATCTAAATATACATCTAGTGTTCTTGTGTCAATACTTAATGTTAAATTGTTCCATTTTTGAACTGATATATTTGGTATTTTATATCTTGTGTAATTTCTTCTATTTGCTAAAACACTTCTTGCTCTTCCTGATACATTATTATCTAAATATGTTTCAATATCAATTAATAAATTATTTTCGTATTTATCTAAAGCAATGTTTATATTTTTAGGTTTAATTTGGTTTAAACTAATATCTTTTTCAACTTTGGTGCTTAGACCGCTTAACATCGAAGCTAGTTCAGGTAATGTTGGTGCTTTTGAATCAACGGCCATATATAATATATTTTTTTCGTTTGATATATTATTGCCCCAATTATCTATGTAAAACCATACACTTAATGTAAAATTTGATGAGCTATTTTCTGGAATATCTTGCGCCATTATTATATTGCTTTTTGTTACAAACAATGCACCTACAGAACTTTCTAGTGATACTGGTTTAGCGGCATCACACATAACATCATAAATTATATTTGTTTTGAAAAATAAATTGCGAAGGCCCCATATTACCACAATAATCAAGATTATTACAATAATAATATTAAATATGCCCATATTAAAATATTAAAATATTAAAATATTAAAAGATCTTAAATATAATATCTTAAATATAAAATATATTTATTTGTTATTTAACTATTAACGATAAACAATTATTAAACTATTAACTATTAACTATTTGTTATTTGTTATTTGTTATTTGTTATTTGTTAAATTATATAATAACTCAATTGTTAATGGACTTGTAATTTCACTATAATAGTTTATTTCTTTAATACTTCCGTGTATTCCTTCATTTTCTCCTATTGTTACTTTATCGCCTTTAAAATATGGGGTTACGTCTTTTTTTGTTCCTACCAATTTGCCATCTATAAAAACATCTATACTATTATTGGAATAATTAATAACAAAAAACAACCATTTTTGGTGTTTTATATTTTTCCCTTCATATATAGTATCTAACTGGTCTCCTTTATTATTTAGTGTTCTAGATTTAACAATAATAGATTGTGATTTTCCATTATAATATATTGCTGGTTTATAAGCGTAATTAAATATTTCAGTATCTTTATTATAAGCTATTGATGTATTTGTTGGTTGTGGATTTATATAAACATAAAAACTTATACTATATGTATAATTGTAGGGAAATTTGTTTATAACTTTGGGTGGATCAAAAAAACTGGTTTTAATATTATATATTCCATTATAATCATTTTTCAATAATTTAAAATTGTAACCTTTTGTGTCGCTTATATTGTCTTTTGTTTGTTTAGTTATTTCTTTAGATTCAGGAGCTATTTCTGTTGAACTATCGAATGATTTAAATAGTGTATTTTCTTGTTTATTTAAATTTAATGTAGTTAATAATGCGTCAATAGGATTTGTTATAATAGGATTGCTTGTGCTATCAGTTTTAGGTATTGGAATATCAATAGTAGAATTAACATTTTTGTTAAGATTTTGATATATAGCAATAACCTTTTTTTCATTTAAATAATAAGGGTCTGTTCCTTTTAACAAGCTGCTTTTATTAAGTGTTCTAAAATATTTAAATAAGAACGGCAATATAAATAGTAATGTTATTAATAGCATTAGTATAAAAAGTAATAAATATACAGAACTTGGTGTTAATTTAATATCTTTATTTATTTCATCAATAACAATTATTAACAAACAAGGTATAAAGAAAATAGTTTTTTTGATAACACAAATGTAATCATAAATATTCTTATTTGGGTCACTATTTTCACACAAGTCATTTGAACCTTGCGTTTTTATGGAAAATAGTGCCGCAAAAATTGCTAACACAACAATTACAATTGTTATGCTTATTAGAGATTGTGTAATACTAAACATATTAGTATTTTTTTGTGAATATAGCACATAGTTGATTATGTATATAATACTTATTAGTATAAATAAGAGTAGCCCAATATACATGAATAAAATTCTTAATGGTTTTAAATATGTGCTTTGAATTCTGTCACTCTTTATATTATAAATGGCTGCGTCATACTTGTCGGCAGTTAGCTCCATATTGTCAGTTCCATTTATAGCAAGTCTCTCATTTGGATTAATCTTATTATTATTATTATTTCTAAATACTAGAAAAAGAAAATAAAAGACTCCAACCCCTAACAATACTATTGCTCCTAATATTTCGTAGGGTGTATTTTGTAGTCCAAATAGATTGTAATAACTATTTAAATAATAAACTAGACCAAAAACTAATAAAATGACTAACACATTAATGTATCTATAGTAAAAATATTCATGCATCGCGGAATTAGCTTTATCTTTGAATTTTATTCCATTAATTAACACATCTGTTGAAATGCTTATACTATTTTTTAAGAAATTCACTGTTTTATCTGAATATTCACTAATTTTATTAAAACCAGTTTTTAATAATTCTCTCATTATTAGATAATATTAATAATATAAATTAATAAATTTATATTATCCACTATTACAAAGTTTGTGTTTCCACTATTACAAAGTTTGTATTTCCACTATTACAAAGTTTGTGTTTCCACTATTACAAATTTTCATATGCTGTTTTTTTTCCATGACAATCTCTACATAAAGCTACTAAATTAGTAATATCATTGGATCCACCATATTCTAGTTTCATAACATGGTCTACTTCAAACCATGCAGGCAACTGTTTTTGGCAACCTTTACAATGCCAGTTTTGCGAAGCCGCCACAAACTTTTTTTTGGTTTCACTTACACTTCTTTTTGTTGAAGTATTTCCAGATTGTAATATTTTTTGTTGCTGCTTTGTCATATTATTATAATTCGCATTTATTGACTTTTGTAAATGTTGAGACTCTCTATAGTTTGTTCCGGCACTCAAATTATAATTGTTATTTAATTCATTACTTATTGATTTAGATGTAAAATCAATAATTGGAGTTATAATACTAGCGGTGTTTCTATCTATTGGTAAATATTTAATGTAACCATTTGTATTAACTACAAAATCTCTATAGTTTGCTGGATTTTTCTTTATAAATAAATATATACATAGTCCAACAAAAGCGATTAGTCCCATTTTATAATATTTTTCATAATTTTTAAGTTTAGCTAGTAATTTACCTTCAAAGTATGTATTAAGCAATACAAAACCCGTTATAGTTAATATGAGCAATTCAAATTTCATATTTATTATTAATAATTATAATAATATATTAATTATAGTAAATATAATAAATATAATATAATTTGTAGTAAAAAAAATTCATAATAAAAATGAAAAAACTACTATTTAAAGTTAATAGTGAGTCCAATTATTACTAATACTAACAACACTACTAAGCTCCCAAAAATGTATTTTTGCTTATTTCTGCTTTCTTCATATTTTTTTAGCTCCTTAATTTTATAGTTTTCATAATATTTATTCATTGCGTCATAATAAGTTATTTCTGGTTTTCCTAAATAAATATTTATTTTATTATGTATAAAATGTACCCATTTTACAAATGACTCACGAGAGTCTAAATATGGTGTAACAGGATAAGCATCTAAAAATTTACTAAATACATTACCTATATCACTAATTGGCAAAAACAACGGTAAATTTGTTATAAAGTCATAATATTTCTTTTTTGTTGAATCATTGCTATTGTTAGGATAACTTAAGGCAATTGTATATAAAACAAACCAATAATGTGGTCCCCATATTATTGGATTTAATACATTATTATTTGACATATTATTATTTGACATATTATTATTTGACATAACTTATAAATAACATTAACAAAACTATTGCGTGTTTTTACCATAAAAACTCTTGATTAGTTCATATATTAATTTAAGTATTATAATAATCATTATAACTTTATATAAATTGATTGAATTGTCAAATAGCTTGTCATTATGTTTAAATCATAAATTCATTCCAGTCATAGTCTTCTTCGTGTTTTAAGCATTTTATATTGTTTAGTTCAAACATTTTTTGTCTTATTAATTCCAGATTTTTTTTAGCTTCTTCGTGATTTTTGAGTAATTTTTTCACTGTATATTTTGCTATACATACATTGTCTAACGCCTCAACCCACGACTCTGCTAATTCTGAGTCTGAAGCACTATATTCTTTATTCTTATACCATTCTATCGAGACTGAATAGTTATGCTCATTACATTTTTTAGTGATTTCTTGAAGTTCAATTTGATCGTTTATTAAATCTGCTTTTGCATTGTTTAGTTCTTTTTGAGAATAACCTAATGACTCAATAGCTTCTTCAAGTTCTCTTTCACAAACTAATTGTTCAAAAGATAGTGCTTGTATTTTTTCCAACTTTTTAAATAGCTCATTATGTTGTTGCGAAACACGCCATCTACAATAGTCTAAGCGAAATCCATAATTATTTAAATTTATATTTTCATCTACAAGCTGTCTTGCTATAAGTCTTTTCATTCTATTAGACACAACTAACCATTGCAGAAAATTGTCGTTTTCATTATATACTTTACACACATTAATACCAAAATGCTGGCTACCTTTAGATGTATTGTGATATACATAATATCTTGGATAATCTTGACATTTTATTTCTGACTCATATATTGTATGATAAGTCTGACCACCAACCATTTAACATTAATAAGATTTATAGTATTACAATAACATGTCAATTTTATTTATCAACATAATATATTCTATTTTATTCTTAAAATCCGATTTAAATGTCTATTTAAAATAAATATAAAACAATAATATGTAAATACATTAGACAAGTAACTATTACGCTAATTATGAATATTAAGAAGCAAGTATTTTGCAACAACTGTGGTAAATTAGGCCATTTATTTCATAATTGTCGCGTCCCCATAACAAGTATTGGAATTATTCCATTGCGAATTGTTAAAAAGTTTAATGCTAATTTAAAACATGTTGAAAATGTAATTGAACTGCTAATAATAAAACGCAAAGATAGTCTGGCTTTTATAGATTTTATGAGAGGCAAATATATTATGGAAGACAAGAATTATATTTTAAATTTATTGAATAATATGAGCATAAGCGAAAGACAATTTTTATTGGAAAACGATTTTGATACTATTTGGAGTTATTTATGGAATTATAATACAAATAACTTATACAGGAATGAAGAAAAGTTGTCAAAAATAAAATTTAATAAATTAAAACGTGGTTTTATAAGTATTTTAGAGAGCTATAATTTACAAGATTTGATTGATTTGTGTGATAAAAAGTATATTGAACCGGAATGGGGATTTCCAAAAGGGCGCCGTAATTATCATGAAAAAGATATTGTGTGTGGATTGCGCGAATTTGAAGAAGAAACAGGATACAAAAAAAGCGATATTGAAATTATTAATAATATTGTACCTTATGAAGAAATTTTTACTGGATCAAATTATAAATCTTATAAACACAAATATTTTGTTGGCATCATTGATAGTAATATTAGTCCTATAAATGATTTTCAAATTTATGAAATAAGCGAAATAAAGTGGGTAGCTATTGATGATGTATATAGTTATATTAGAGACTATAATTATGAAAAGACAAATATAATAAATGATTTAAATAAATTATTAAAAACATATAGACTATATATATAATGGCTGAAACTTCACCACAATTAAATACAGATAGTCAACAAATAGAGGAATCAGATGAAAATAAGAGAGAAGTAGAAGATAGTGAAGAACGCGACAAAGAACCCGAAGAAGTTGAAGAACGCGAAGAAGTGCAAGAAGCAGTTGAAAACCCCGAAGTAGTTGAAGAGCGTGAAGCAGTTGAAGAGCGTGAAGCAGTTGAAGAGCGTGAAGCAGTTGAGGAACGTGAAGAAGAACGTGAAGAAGAACGTGAAGAAGAACGTGAAGAACCAGAAGAAGAAGTTGAAGAAGAACGTGAAGAGCCAGAAGCAGTTGAAGAACTTGAAGTTGAAGAACTAGAAGGAGAACCGGTAAACAAAGGTGAAGGTAAAGGCGAAGACGATGACGACGACGATGACGATGACGACGACGATGACGATGACGATGACGATGACGACGATGACGATGACGATGACGATGACGATAACGATGATGACGATGAAGACGATGAAGACGATAAAGACGATAAAGACGATGATGCTATAAATTATAGCAATCCCCCGATTAATAAAATTAATAATTTAAAATTGGCACAAATGTTTAAAGAAAATATGAATAAATTGACATTAGACAAAAGTGATTTGGTAGATCTAGAAAAAAATGTTAAAACTAAAACCGAGACTAAACATTTTTTAAACGCACTTGAATTATTAAATATGAATGAGTTAAATAACTCATTTGACGAAAATTATAAATATTTGTATCCACATTTAGATGATGAATTTTTTAATATTAAAATAGCAAATAAACTAGAATTTGCAGAAAATAAGTTACAAGTAAATTTGGATTCTGACTTTGAAAAAATGAGCGACGAAATATGCGATAAGGATTTTGAGTTAGCACCATATCAAAAATTTATTAAGAATTTTCTATCAATTAATACACCTTTTAATGGCTTGTTACTTTATCATGGATTAGGTACAGGTAAAACGTGTTCCGCAATAGGAGTTGCGGAAGAGACGCGAAAATATTTAAAGTATATGGGTTACAATGAACGTATTATAATTGTGGCTTCACCAAACGTGCAAGAAAATTTCTATTTACAATTATTTGATGAGAGAAAATTAGAATTTAAAAATAATAGTTGGACAATTAATAATTGTGCAGGTCAGGGTATATTAGACGAGATTAATAGCACACATAAAGATTTAACTCGAGAAAAACTAGTAAAAATTGTAACAAATATGATAAATAATTATTATTTATTTATTGGCTATACACAATTTGCCAATCTTATAATAAAAAAATCTAATAGTTCAAATACTTTAAATAGTTCAGAAATAATAAATAAAAAGAAAGTTTCAGAACGATTGCAAAAGTTTTTTGACAATAGATTAATAATTATTGATGAGTTTCACAATATAAGACAATCCAAGGATAATACTAATAAATTGGTTTCAAATGAATTATTAAAGCTGGTAAAAAATGTCAATAATTTAAAATTATTGTTTTTGTCAGCTACACCAATGTTTAATGATTACAAAGAAATCATTTTTTTAATTAATATATTAAATATGAATGATAAACGAAGTATTGTAGATATTAAAGATGTATTTAATAGTGATGGCTCTTTTTTGGTAAATAGTGACGGTGAAGAAGTAGGATTAGAATTATTTAAACGCAAAATTAATGGTTATGTTAGTTATGTAAAAGGCGACAATCCATTTAGTTTTCCTTTTAGAATTTTACCAAAAGACTTTTCACCATCAAATAGCATATTAAATAAAACTTATCCACAGTTTAAAATAAATGCTAATCAATTAACAGAGTCAATTGAGCTATTTGATATATATATAAATAATAATATATCTCCATACCAAGAGTTTGTATATAATATTATTTTGAAAAATAATATGTCTAAATTTGATGAAGACAAAGTTGATGCCATGGACTCTTTTGGTTATACATTATTGCAAAAACCATTAGAAGCATTAAATATTGTATTTCCAAATAGCAAATTAGAAACTTATTTTGAAGAAAAGCTAAATTATTATGAAAATAATATTACACAACTATTGGAAAATGTTGACATGGAAGAAATAAATAATTTACTATCTATTAAAGAGGTTATTGGAAAGGCTGGTATTAATAACATTATGACCTATCAAGAAACATATGCTCCCAAGTCAAGACACAATTATGCATATAAAAGTAGCACTAGTTCTAATATTTTTGATAGTAATAACATTGGAAAATATAGTTTTAAAATTAAATCAATACTAGAGTCTATTAACATGAGTAAAGGTCCTATTATTGTGTATTCACAATTTATTGATGCCGGATTAATACCAATTGCTCTAGCATTAGAGTGTATTGGGTTTACTAGATATGGAACAAACAGGTCATTATTCTTAACACCGCAAAGTGAAGAATTAGATATAGCTAGTTATAAGAAGAAGTCCGAATTAATAGCGGGATCAAAATTTAATGGAGCCAAATATATTATTATTAGTGGTAATGACAACTTATCTCCTGATGTTGCTAGCGATTTAAAAGCAGCAACCGATATAAATAACATTGATGGTAAAAATGTTAAAGTTATTCTTCTTTCTGCTGCAGGAAGCGAAGGTATTGACTTAAAATATATTAGACAAGTTCATATTTTAGAACCATGGTTTAATATTAATAGAATAGAGCAAATAATCGGTCGTGCTGTAAGAACATGTAGCCATAAAAGTATGCCTCTTAATGAAAGGAATGTACAAATATTTATGCATGGGACATTATTAAATAATAATGTTGAGTCGGTGGATTTATTAATTTATAGAAAAGCAGAAGCAAAAGCAAAAATAATAGGTGTCATAAGTAGAATTTTGAAAGAACATAGTATTGATTGCATGTTAAATTACGAGCAACAAAAATTTGATGAAAAGCTACTTAATAAACAATTACAAATAACGCTTTCAAATAACAATTCAATAGTTTATAATGTTGGAGATAAGTCATATAGTCCATTATGTGATTATATGGCCGAATGTAGTTATAAATGTAAGCCCGAAATGGAAAAATATAATGAAAAAATGGGCTTAACACAAGATATTAAACCAAATAATTATTCTTATAATGAATCATATTTGCTAACAAATAACGAAGCAATAATAAAGCTCATTCAAGATTTATTTAAAGAAAAATTTTTTTACACCAAAGACCAGATTATTCGTTATTTAAGTGGTTTTAATAATTATTCATCAAATCATATTAATAATGCTTTAGAGCAATTAATTAATAATGAAAATATTTATATAACAGACAAATATAACACATTAGGAAAATTAATAAATATTGAAAATATTTACTTTTTTCAACCAAAAGCTTTAAATAATGATGCAACTATTTTTGAAAGAACTAATCCAATACAAAATAAGCCCGATGGTATAAAATTTGCTCTTCCAGAAACGTTTGATGTTTTTGATGATAAATTAAAACCAACTAAATCAAGTAAACAAGATACTATTAAAGGTGATGAAAAAGGTTACGAAAAACCCAGTTCACAAACGAAGATTAATTTTACTATGTTTGATAGTGATTTTTTGACAATTGAAAATATTGACTATGTAAAGTCAATAATTATTGAACTTGAAATTAATTATAATCATATTACTAATATGTCAGATAAAGAAGTATTAGATAAAGAAGTATTAGATAAAGAAGTATTAGATAAAGAAGTATTAGATAAAGAAGTATTAGATAAAGAAGTATTAAATAAAAAATATACACTCGAAGACAATAAATATATACAATATAGTAGTGTTATTACTCTATTAAAAGATGAGAATATTTTAAATTCAGATGTTATAAAAAATTTGGCAATTAATATTTTGTTAGATGATTTAGATTTTGACAAAACAATTTTATTAGTTAATTATTTGTTAAACAATGGGTATAATTTAACAGGGTTAACTAATTTTGAAAAAGATCTATTAATTTATTACAATGCAAATTTTATAACAAGTAATAATGGTAAATTAGTAGCATTATTTATACCAAAAAAAAGCGAGTTTGAAGATTATACATTGTATATAATAACAAAAAGCAAAGTACAACACATTAGTGGGTCAAACACATTATTTAGACAAGGCGAAATAGAAGACTATAATGATTTTGCTCAAACAATTAATAAAGCAAAAGTAGAAGAAACAAAAATGGCAAAATTACTTGGATTTTTAGTATTGTCTGAAAAAAACAAAAAAGAATTTATTACGTATTTTAAAATAAAAACTGCATCAAATAAAGGGGCAAGATGTAATCAAGCTGGAAAAGCACATAGTGAAAAAATATTTGTTAGTATCGGTGTTTCTAAGAGTATTATTGAAAAATTAAAACAATATAGACAAAATGTTTTCTGTAATGCTCTTGAAATTTATTTTAGATATTATGATTTAATAAAAAAAGATGATAAACGCTGGTTTTTTAACTTATCTCAATCATTGATAAATGACTTTAGTTAATTTGTTTTGCGTTTTCTATTAAAATATATAATTGAATTAATATTAAATATAAAAATCTTATTATATACCAAGATGTCTAAATCAGTAAATAAAAAATATTCATTAAAACAAACAAAAGACAAGTCTTTAATTGGCAAAAATTCTACTGAAAATTTGCATATATATATTAGTTCATTGTTAACGCAAAAAATCGTGTTAAATTATAATGAAGTAAACTCGGAATTATTCAATACTTTGGAAACTAAATTAAAACAATATAATGAAGGAAAATGTATTAAAGATGGTTATGTTAAAAATAATAGTGTAAAATTGTTAACATATTCTGGTGGTGAATTATTTTCAAATAAATTAGTATTTGAATGTGTGTATGAGTGTTTAATTACAAATCCAGTAGAGTCTATGCTCTTAAATTGTATTGCGCGGTCTATTACAAAAGTTGGAGTACGCGCAGAATTGTTAACTGATGATAATAATAGTCCATATATTATTTTTATAGCACGCGATCACCATTATAATAATGAAATATTTTCACAAATTAAAGAAAATGATATGCTACAAGTTAGAGTATTGGGACAACGCTATGAACTAAATGATAAATTTATTAGTGTAATTGCCGAACTTATTAATATTAATAACTATGGCACATTGAAAAAGGAGTTAGAAGGCGATTATGGATTAGAAGTGGAAGATAATTTTGACTCTAATGTAGAACAAACAGTTGGTGGTGAAAAAATTAAATTAAAAATTAAAAGAACTGGTCAAAGAGTAAAAAAAAATATGGCTTAAGTTTTAAACTTTATCATTAATAACTAAATAATCTGGTATACTTGACTTAAAAAATGTTCGTATTATTAAAAATCCACCTATTATATTTGCTATCCAACACCATAAAGATCCCCATGTATTAGTTTTATAATAAGTATAATAAATAGCAAGAAAAACTATTACATGTATAGCAAATAGAATATATTTTTTAATATATAATAATATTACTAAAAGAAATAGTGACCATATAAAAGCATACAGAGGCGGTACAATAAGCCAATTCCAAGCCAAATGGCCGTTTGGTGCTTTTGTCATTGAAAAATTAACATTTAACAAAATACCAGAAAAGAAAAAAAACATAACATATAACGTTATTAATGATGCTTTTATATTGAATTTAACATTATTTGGTATTAATATAAATAAGATTGGTTGTAGTGCTATTAAAAATAATCCTAATTGTGACAGCAATCTATTTATTTTTTTATTGTCCAAATATTTCCAAGTAAAATATTCTACTAACTGCATTGAGATGAATGAATAGAAAAATAAATACTCATAACTATTGATTACATTATTGAAATAAGCGAAATTTATTCCAAAAAAACTAAATAAAAAAGTATTTAATGATACTGTTTTGTTCCAACACATATATATATTTTATATATAAAAATTATACATAAAAATTATACATAAAAATTATACATAAAAATTATACATAAAAATTAGATACCCATTTTAAATACTATTTAAAGCTATTTAGCATTAATATTATAATAAATGGCTTCAATTGAAGAAAATAATATTCACCCCAACGATCTAGACAAATTGTGTAAAATTATTGAGCCACTTGATAAAATACATCATATTGAAATAGCAAAAATATTAAAATCAAGTTCTATTTATTTAAATGAAAATAACAATGGAATTTTTGTAAATCTTAATAAAATATCAATGGTTACGTATAATGAAATACAAGACTATATTAACTTTGTTAAAAAACAAGAAAATGATATTAATAAAGATGAAAAATTGAAAAAGGATTTGGAAACAATTTATTTTAAAGATAATAAAGATATTATTAGTAATAATATAACTAATGTTATGCACTAAACAACTATTATGTATTCCTGTTAAATTAGATGAAATAGCGCTCTATATGTTACATGACACATTACAAACAAATACAAGCATTATAGAGACTACAAACAACGAAGATAATTCAAAGAATTCTAATTTAAAGAATTCTGATTTAAAGAATTCTGATTTAAAGAATTCTGATTTAAAGAATTCTGATTTAAAGAATTCTAATTATAATAAAAAGTATCAAATGTCAATAATTCCTAATATTCCAATGAGTAAAGTACAAGTAAATTATACAAAAAAATATAGTAAATATAATGAACCATTTAAAATTAGTAATCATAAAAATTTTCAAGATAAATTATTTTGGATATTTTACAAAATAATTAATAATCTAGACGATAGTGATTTGGAAACTATAAATTCATTTAAAGTTATGAAAGAGTTTAAATTTAGCGTGGTTGAAAAACTTAGAAGCCAAAAGAATAGTTTGAAAAACTTTAAAATATCAAAAACATTTGTAGAAGAAGATTTAACTAATAATGAAAAAATCAGCTTTAAGACATTTCATGCGCTATGTATATTATATTTAATTAATGTCATAATTTTAAGAACCAATAATACATATTCTGTATTATGTAGTAATAATGATGAAAAAATTTATAATTTACAAAATTATAAAATATTAAAAATATCAAATGAAAAAATGAGCACACATTTTAATAATTTTGATGTGGAGTTAGTAAATACTAGTCTCGGCGAAGAAGAATTGCAACAATGTTTAATTAGTTATTTTCATATTGAAAATATTGAAAAACCATTAAAAGCATTTTCAAGCTATAAACTTGATGATTTAATAAAGATAGCTGAACAGTTAGCAATTACTATTTATGATGAACATGGAAAGAAGAAAAAAAAGCAAGATTTATATGAACTAATATTACAGAAATTGGCTTAAACATTATTCAATATCAACATGCGTAATCATATGTCTGCGACAGCAACATTTTTTTAAATTGAGCATATCAAGAACTTCGCCTTCGGGTGTTTTATCCATAAAATTTTTTGTTAAATATACTACTTTATCAAGTTCAAGTGATTTATCAATTTTTCGTTTCTGAACTTCGCGTTGATAATATCTATATTTATTACCCAATACTTTACCACACGTAAAACATTTTACAGGAATAAGCATATTGAACTACTATATTTATAACTAATATAATAGTTTTATATTTCAATTTTAATAAAATTTAATAAATATTTTGACTATTTAATAAATATTTTGACTATTTAATAAATATTTTGACTATTTAATAAGATTGTTCTACATTTGAATGCCCTTCATATATAGCAAATCTAGTTAATTTTGCTATCTCTTGATCGTCCATACTAATTTTTGTTTTTATTGTATCATTTTCATTCATATTAATATTAAAATAGTTTAATACTATTATGCTTACTAATACTGCTACTATAATAAATACTATTGTTTGTATCATTGTTAGTAATTTACTTGCCATTCTATATAATAAAACTATAAAATAAAATTGAATAGTTTTATATATTATATTATGACTTATATTATTATAATGTCGGTTGTACATCAAGATTGGTCTGCTGTTAAGTTTACAAGCGCCATACAAACCAATAATCCCAAAAAAGTAACTTTTAATAAAGCTCATACTCCAGAACTCATAGTTATGGATGCCCCTAAACAGCTTGGACAATTAATTGCACAAGCAAGATTAACACAATGCAAAAATCAAAAACAATTTGCAACAACTATTGGGGTGTCACAACTAATGTTAGCACGATGGGAAGCAAATAAAGAATATCCTACTAATGCGCAAATTTCTAGTATTGAAAAGCATACTAAGGTTAAACTTCCTAGATGTACAAAATGTTTTATAACTGAGTAAATAATTTTATGATTTCCTGCTTTTATGATTTCTTGCTTTTATGATTTCTTGCTTTTATGCTTGTTACTTTTATGATTTCCTACTTTTATGCTTCCTTTTTTATGCTTCCTACTTTTATGCTTCCTACTTTTATGCTTCCTACTTTTATGCTTCCTACTTTTATATTTTTTTTGTAATATTTTATTATTACCACCATCTTGTGAAACTAATTTTTGTAACTCTTTATATACATTTTCTCTATTTGGATTGCTTATAAAAATAGTAGATTTTGATGGAAAACTTTTAGAAAAAAGTGAAGGATTAGTTTTTAATAATTCTTGAAGTGCATCATTTAGGTAGTCTTCTAATTCTGAAAATTTCATAGCGTGATTAGATTTTTTATCAAGTTTATCTGTTTTGATTGTTAACTCTATAGTATTACCATGTTCGTATTTCAACATAAATAAATATGTTGAAACCAATGGTTCGTCTATATCAATACTTTTAAACTCATCAAGGCTTTTAACCATATTAGTATGTATTAGTTTAGACCTCACATTATGCCTTGCCATATCTAAAGCATAGTCATAGTTAAATATATCTTTTTTGGCGATTTCAGACTCGTCTTTTAATCGCGTTTCTAGTCTTTCTTTATTTTCTCTATTTTTAGTTAGTAGTTCTCTTTGCGTAGCTAGTGCTTTTTCTTGAATTTTTAACTGTCTAGTTAACTCTGCAAAGCTATCTTTATCCTTTTGTCGCAATTCAGGACTTTCTTCTTCCATGGTTTCTTCTTCCATAGTTTTTTGTTGCAATTGATAAATATCTTCTTTAATACTTTCAATTGTTTTATTAATTTCTTCTATAGCATGTGTTATAGTTGATTCTTGTGCTCTATTTTGTTCTAGTCTTGATTCGTGTCTAGAAGTAGTACTAATTAAATTACTTCTAGCACTAGTTAAGCGCCCATCAATTGATTTTCTTTCATAGAAAGCTAATGTGCTATCAAAATCAGTTATAGATAAACATGTATTTATATAAATTTTTATAAGGCAAGTATTACCACAGTTTCTTTTGCTGTGTTGTTGAATTACTTGTAAGGCTTCACTAAGTAAAATAGGACCACACGGATTAATTGAATTTGGTAGTGGCAATGAACCTGCTAAAGTTTTTTTATAATCTGCATCATAATTTTTAATAGTATTATAAGGTTTACCTTTTGAGTGTATTGACTCTTGACTACAACCTTGTGTATTTCGTGCAGCAATATTATAAATGATTTGTTTCCCTCTCCAACTTTGTGAACTACAATGTAGTATACCAGTGTACCATATATTGTCATAATTCATTTCTCCGGCAAAAAATAACTCGGGGAATTTATTTGGTTTTCCTGATTCATGTACATATCTAAAAGCTGGTTTATTTATATATTTGAATGTTTTTGGTTCTCCTATAAGTTGTTTACCACATATATAATTGTCTCCTGTAAAACTACATGTATGAGCTTGTCCTATATTTGTAAATGTATATAGTTCAACGTATTCTGGTATAGTAATAGCGTAATATTCGGTTTCTTCGTAATGTTCAGTATCTCCTCTCCACAAATTTCCAATTGATCTTGAATTTGTTAAAGTTCTTGACTTTCTTGAAGTTTTCGAAATCATTGTTCCATGTGCATTAATAATATATGTAACTTCTTTAGTTGTTGGTTTTTGATAAGGTGCAAGTTTGGCTTCTTCACTTGCTAGCTTGCGTTGGAGATGTGCAATTGCATCCATTGTCGATTTCATATATAGTATGGTCCTCTTGTTTTTTATTTCTTTCATACTCAAAATCAATCTCGGCCTTAAGGCTTTCAATTTTTTGTCTTATTTCTTGTTCTGATGTTGATGTTTCCATATTATAATACAAACTATTTTTTTTTGCTTATTTTGCTTTTATAGTTTTTTCCTTTTTATAGTTTTTTCCTTTTTATAGTTTTTTCCTTTTTATAGTTTTTTCCTTTTTATAGTTTTTTTCTTTTTATAGTTTTTACGCTTACTAACTTTCTTATTAATAGATCTAATTTTATATAATGTTCTTTTGTAGCTACCTCCACGCTTAGTACTACTACTACTACTACTACTAGAAGTTGTAGGGATATACAATGGTGTAAAACCTATTGATCCCGAACTACTTAACCTTTGTTGGTGAACTGTTCTGAAATAGTCATCTATTTGACTCCTCTTAATTTTAGGTATATCCGGTATAACACCAGATAACTGTAATGTTCCTAATTGTTTATACATTTCTTTAATTATACCCATATAGTTTCGATAATTAATATCCGAAGTTAAAACAATTTCAACTTTAGCTGGTAAGCTTGAATATTGTATACACTTGTCCTTCACAAAATAATCTATTGCATATGTTAAACAATCTTGTAAAAATAACCGCCAATGAGATTCTTCAAATATAGTTGTAGTAAAAAAGTTTTCTTTTCTAATAATAAATGTTGTCTTATCTAACTTTGATTCAATTTGCAATACTTTATTTGAAATAGGATAGTCTAAAATAGGATAGTCTGTAATTGGTTTACTAAATTCATGTATACTTTTTACTATATTTGAACTATTCAAATCATTTAGTTTAGTTTCTAGATCATAATTTTTGCGCCCTTTAAAAAGTTTTATTTTTGGTGATTCCGGATTTGATTCTAAAGTAAATTTTATTTCACGAAGTAATAGAGCTAAATTTTTGTTCTCTAAGCATGTTTGTATATAAACTTTGATGGTTACTTTGGTGTCGGTTCCTATTGTTTCCTTTGCGTGTTTTTGAATAAACTCTAGGGCATCAGAAAGCAAAATCGGACCACATTTATGTTCTTTTTCTAATATTTGTTTGTACCATGCTGAATATTTTTTATCTGAATTATAACTTGTAGATGCACGACCAACAATCGGTTTTACTAAATCACTACGACATTGTGTTCCGGGTTTTGTATCCATACTATAAATAACACTTGAAGTGTTTGTACCATCTGCATTTTGTATACAATGTGTTATACCACTATGAAATTTTTTGACTACATGTACATCATTTTCATCTTCAAAAAATATATTGGGAAATTTATTTGATTCCCCTGGTATGTGAGAATATTTATAAGCAGGAGTTATTATATCTTCCATACGCGTTGAAAACGAACGTTTTGGTTTACATACATTATCCGGTACAGTAAAATTACAACGAAAGAGTGATCCAAATTCTGTATATGTATATAATTCAACATTTTCAGGCATAGTAATAGCATAATATGTTGTTGTAGAATCAATATTATGTTTATACAACATAAGCCCATGTGCTGAAATTGTATATACAGATTCCGCTTTTACAATAGGAGTAGTCATTGCTAAACGGGTAGTCCCAGACATATATTTATATATATATAATATATAAATAATATGTACTATAAATAATATGTACTATAAATATTTTATATGTAATATAAATATTTTATATGTAATATAAATATTTTACAATTGAAACAATTTGTAACCATCATCGGTCTTTGTTATTCTAAATTCTTTATTTGAATTATGAATTTCTCGATGACAACTTTCACATATATTTATTAAATTGGCTTTATGATTTTTATTAAATTCACCATTAATAATACCGTCTTTTGCATTTTTCTGGTATTGTAAATGATGAACTTCAATTCCTTCATTGCTATTACATAGTTCACACATTCCTCGCAATTTATTTGCATTATAGCGGCTTTTTTTTGCTTCTAACACACTAGTATGTGTTTTATTATATTTATTTCGAATAGCATATGCTCGTTCAATAAAATCTTCGGGTAATGCTAGTGATTTACATACTTCCAGTCCATACATTGACTCTCCATGTCCCATTCTCAACTTTCTATCATATATTAAGGTGTTTTTTTCACGATCAAATAGCACACACATATGATATGCTTTAAGTTTAGTAAGACTTTTTATTTCTTCGTATTCTAATATTTCATGAAAGTGTGTAGCAAATAAAAAGGTGCTTTGTAAACTATGTAATCTCTCTAGACTAGCAACAAAAATACTTAATGCTGATGTTGTTTCTGTTCCACTGCATAATTCATCGCCCAAAATAATACTGTTTGATGTGGCATTTTTTATAATAGTTCGTAATTCACACATTTCTACTGCAAAGGTAGAGAGACCTTTAAAAATATTATCATTACCTAAAATGCGGGTAAATAAATAATCATATGGATAATATATAAATTCTTCACATGGAACATACATACCTGCTTGTGCCATTATAATAGCTATTCCAATTGATTTAATAAAACTAGTTTTTCCAACTGCGTTTGTACCATATAATAATATTCCATTATTACTTGTTCCCAGCTCTAAATCATTTGTTACATATAATTCATGTGTATTTAAATGCTCTATTAGACAATGTCTAAGCTTCTTAAAATTAACATATGATTTTGTGTTTGATACAATTTGTGGCTTACAATAATTATATTTTAATGCATTATATGCCTTTACATAACATACATCACTTAACGCTACAAATTGAGAGATTGTTCCAAGGAGAGATGTTTTAGTGCTTTCTATATTATTGTCCTTGTAATAATTTAGGGTAAGATTATTGAATTCACTAATAATAGTTTTATAACTAATACTTAGTTCTTCAATTAACCAATCTCTCGAATTTTGAATAGCATTAGTTAATTTGCTAATTTGGCTTGATATTATTATATTATTAGTATTATTTGAACCATGGCTTTTAAAATCGATAAGTGTTAAGTCTAATTCAATAATTTCATTACATTTGCTATACTTTGAATTATAACATATACTATATTTCGGTCCACACTTAGCTATAACCTCACTAATTAGTGTTTTTAATAAATAGGCACGGCGTTTTGTTATGATTAATAACGCATCACTTTTCGGTGTTTCATGAATTTTAACATAACTATAGCACAATGATGAGGCACTTGTGTTATCTATTTCATGATTTATTTGCGGATTGTTAATATAATCACTATTATAATAGATTTCAGAGTCTTCATTTAACATTGTTTTCTTGGCGGTTTTTGACTTAGCACTTTTTACAGATGACCCTACTTTTTGTTTCTCATAATCTCTCAACAATTCTGATAAAAAATTGACAATTGCATCTAATTGTTCTCTTGAATCAAAACTATTTTTGAATAGTTTATTTAATTTAGTGTTATAAGTTTTATTAATAAAGTCAAGCTCATATAAGCTATAACTTGCAAATTTATCATAACTAATATTAGAAAGTTTGGTCAAGTCAAATACTTTTTCAATATAACTATTAAGATAGTTAATGCTAGCACATATGTTGCCTTTTATTATGCTAGAAATATGTGAATATAGTAAGTTATTAGATTCAGAACTGCTTATTTTTTCAAATAATATTGAAATATTAGAGAGATTAGCATATAGCGTACCAAAATCTTTAGGATCAAACTTATACATATTAAGTTTTCGCTCAAACTTCTCAATATCTCTCACATTTAACAAATAATGGTTAATAATTTTATAGAATTTTGTATCTATTAACTCTTGTGTTACTTCATAACTTGTGTTCAAAATAGCAATGTCATTTATTGGGTGCAACAAATCATATACAAATTTACGCCGCCCTGCGTTTGTAATTGTATTATTTAAAAAATTAGCTATACACCCTAATTTACCATTATAGCGCTGATCGCTAATCATATTTAATTGTTTGAGAGAATGGTTTGCTAAAATTAATTGACTATTAATATTTTCAAAATGCGGATAGTCAATGGCTTTAATTAATGATGGATTGTGTTTTTCAATAAACACCAATAAAAAACATAAGCTTTGATTGGCAATACTATAATTTTGGAATTCATATTTACATCTATAAGAACCCTGTCCATATATTTTATCTATTAATGTTTCTTGATATAACTGTTTTTCACAGTTTTTTGCAATAGTCTCAAAGCTAGTAGGTTCAACATTGGCCTCTTCATTTTCAAGTAAATAAACCTTGTGAATTTTTGCCGAATTAATATTTGCATAACTAATAACATCATCAATAAAATGACAATTTTGACCATTTTCACCATCTTGACTATTTTGACTATTTTTATTAGTAATAATAATTAATTCACACGGATTATAAATTGAAATGTATTTTTCTAATTGATCATATGTTGTTGGGCTATTGCTATAATTAATAGTATATTCATAGCTTACAAGTTTTCCTGTAATAATATCTATTAATGTTAATCCAAGAGTAAGCATTTCTTCTTTAACAATTTTGTTCTTTTTGCTATAGTGTATCCATATACACATTGTATTATTAGTTAAATATTCATTACTAGAACCAACCGAACTATAATAATCGTTATTATCAAAATATGTTCCTGGCGAATATATACAACCCAAACTGCGAGTAGTTTTATTTGGTTGTTTATCTTGAATATATACAACTATTGTATATCCATGATGTAACATTTTTCTAACATATTTGTCTAATTGAGTTACTCCAAATCCAGCCATTACAACATTGTGCTCATCAACATAAGTATTTTTATTAGCAATTATCATATCATTAATTTGTGTAAAATCTAGAATATCACTACCTTCATAAACACCTTCCGCCTTTTTTATAGCATAACATTCGTAAAAACTGCCTACTTCCATCAAAACTAATGTTTTTGTGCCATAAATCACTTTATAGTGTTTTGTATATTCTAAATATTCTTTTACCAATGTCATAAGATTATTTTATTGATTATCATAATAATTAATAAAATAGTTTTAAATAGTATTATTAAAATAGTATTATTAAAATAGTTTTCATAAAATAGTGTTATCATTTAAAACGTCCCTTTTTTCTATAAAGAAAAAATAATGCTAATAGTGCCAGATTTATTATCATACTAACCATGCCTGCTATAATTAATGAAATATCAAATATAAAATAACCGTGTAGCAACCAAAGCAAATTAGTTAGTAAAATGAGTGATAAAGAATAGTATGATAAATCTTTTACACTTTTTGTTATATATGTTTTGTATAATTGGATTGAGTTTACTATTGGTGCTAATGTTGCTATAATAAATGGTATCATTATATATTAACTCTATAAATATTATTATCTAACATATTTACTTGCTCTGGCAAATGAATCTAATACAAATAGTATAAATATTCCTAAAAATAAATATAATATTAATTCTTCTGTAATATAATTTGTTTTTTCATTATGTTGTTCTTCTAATAAGTGAATTATATATTCTAATTTACTTAAAAGTTTATTATTATCAAAATTTAAATTATTTGAATTTTGTGGAGATGAGTCATATTTTAAATTATAGCTATCACTATAATTTGATAGCCCATTATTTTTAGTTATATTTCCTAATAAGCTTGAATTATATAAATTACTTATATTAGCTATGGGACTTTTATTTGCTGTTTGACTGGATATTTGACTAGGTATTTGACTGGGTATTTGGCTAGCAGTTTGGTCTGCTATTTGATTTAGATTTTCTGCATTGTTTAATTCATTATTGTTGAAAAAAACATTGTGTGGTATGTTATTCCCAGATTGTCTCATTTTTTGAATTTTTTCTAGTTCACTATTCAAACTATTTGTTAATGATTTACTAATATTGTCGTCTATAACATTAGCACTATAGTTATTGTTATAGTCTTCATCTTCCTCACTATTTTCATGGATCTTTGACATCAAATTTCCTAAATTAGTTATTTTATTTTTAGGCAAATCATTATTATTTGTATTAGGAATAGTAGTACTGCTAAATTCTACAGATTTCTTATTTTTTAGAGTTCTATTGGAATTTTTAGATAATTTTGATTCTAATAAGTTAGAATTTTCAGAATCAAGTGGAGCCGGATTTAGTTGAATCATATTATTATATTGTTATAAAAAAATAAGATTATATTATTCTCAAAAACTACTAAATAACTCTATTATATTTAGAAATTAATTATTGATTAATTAATAATTTGCTAACATTTAATGTTTTAATAATAACAAATAAAATAAATATTTTATTATTATAATACTATTGATTTAAGTTATGTTTAATATTTTTGAAAACTTCAAAAAATACAAATTTATTGATATAGTAAATAATTTAGATACAAATAAACTGTTTGCAGGTTTATTTATGATTGCTATGAATATAGGGTCTAGATATATTGAATTAAAATTAACGAAAGGTCAAGAGCTATTATTAAAAAGTGTTGCTCGAGAAGTTCTTATTTTTACCATAGCTTTTATTAACACAAAAGATATTACTGTTTCTATTATTATTACTGTTTTATTTATAATATTGGCAAATTATTTGTTAAATGAAGAGTCTAAATATAATATATTACCAAATAAATATAAAAATTTATCTTTAACAAGTGAAAAAAATGATAAAATAGTTACAGATTATGAAATAAATAATGCTTATGATACATTAAGGAAAGCAAAACAACAAATAAATAATTATAATAAATTAAGCTTAATTGAATCTTTTAATAATGTTAGTTATTTTTAAAATTAATATTTGTATATTATAGTTTAATTAAATTGTAGTATGCCATCATTAATAAAACCAAAAGCAGAACCAGAAGCAGGTAAACCAAAAGCAGAACCAGAAGCAGAAGCAAAACCAGGAAAAGCAGAAGCACCAAAAGCAGAAGCACCAAAAGCAGAACCAAAACCAGGAAAAGCAGAACCAGGAAAAGCAAAAGCAGAAGCAGAAAAAGCAGAAAAAGCAGAAAAAGCAGATAAAGTAGAAGATAGAGATAAAAGAAAAGAAGCAGCTAAAGTAGCAGAATCTCAAGAATATGTAGTAAATGTTGAATTAAGCGATCAAAACAATAATATTTTTTTTATTGAAGATGTTAATTATCGGAATGGTGCCAATATTAGGTTAAAAGACTCAGATTGGCCAGACACAGAAACCGAAGCACGTTCAATGAAAATGAATAGAGATATTTATTATCTTGATAACTCTGTTATTCAAGAATTAAAAAGCATTTTTAAATATATGAAAAAAATTGACTATATAATTCCACCATCAGAAAAAAAAGAGTCTGGTGTGCGATATCCAAATGATATATCTGAAGTACAACTAATGATGGAAGATTCAACTGATTTAGCCGAACTTCACAAAATTTTTACAAAAAAACCATATGTTAGAATAGTTAGAGATAACATAATAAATTTTAGTTCAGGAGCTTATCAAAATGATAGAAGAATTGCACCAATTAATAAAAGTGATGCTATTAATAAAATTGTATCAGATAATTATAAATATATTTATAATACTAAAAAAACATCTGACTTTGATGATGATGAAATAAAGGATACATTAATGTTTAGTAATATAATGTATATAATTAAAAATATATTCTTTAAAAAAGAAACTATTTTAATAAATATCAAAAAAGAGAAATATTATGTTGATGAAATATTATTTTATGATTTACCATTTATTCATATGAAAAAAAAAGACTATGACACAATTAGAAATGTAACTATTTACTTAAAAGTAAAAACCACTTTAATTATTGATATTCCAATAATAAAAATTCATTATGTAATTGATGACTTAGAAATACCAAACATAAAAATTAGTGCACCAACACTATTATATCCCAAAGATATAGATGCGGACTTATCTAGTTTTAATACCATGTACATATTTAATAATATTAATTATAAAAAAGAAAATGATAACATGAATGCTTTTTATAATAGTTTAAAAAATGAAAAACGAGTTAACAAAATGTTAGAACTATTTGTTAATTCGGACATTGTAAATATGTATAAAAACAGATTTCCCGAAATAATAAATGAAGACAATGCAAATAATAATAAAGGTGATAAAGATTCAAAAAAAAATGCAGAACAGCTAACACCAGAAGAAGAAGAAAAAGAGAAAAAAAAAGAAGAAGAGAAAAAAAAAGAAAAGCAAAAAAAAGCAGAGCTAGAAAAAGAAGAGAAAAAAAAACAAAATCGGATTGTAACAGAAAATATTATGTATTTACTTCGTGAAAAATTTAAATTATTTGATAATAATATTTTGATTAACAAAAATCTTGTAGATGACACGTATATTGTATATCATACAAATACAAGTCAGATTAAATATCACAGTATTATGGCAAATAAAAAATACGATAAGTATGACAATTCAAGAAAAGATGCGTCAATACAGACAATTTTAAAACAACATTTAAAAAGATTTAATACAGATTTTTCAAATAATGATTTTTTTTACATTGATGAATCAAGCGATAAACGTTTACTAAACAACGTTTATAATATTGTAGTCATTTTTAGAACATATAAATCAGATGGTTCTAAAAAAAAACCATCACTTATGCGGCGCTATATTGGCGATGAATGCTTGTCAAATGCTACTATAATGGATAATATATTTTCAAAAATAATGTATGGAACACTTGGACTTCCTGACAAATTTTTTTATGATAAATTTATTAATATAAATAGAAATAGTATGACTGATACTACAGATCCTGCAACTACTCCAAATACTCAAAATACTCAAAATACTCCAAATGCCGATACTGTAAAAAAGGGAGGCAAAAAATATAAAAGCAAAAAGTACAAAAGCAAAAAGTACAAAAGCAAAAAATACAAAAGCAAAAAATATAATAGCAAAAAATATAATAGCAAAAAATATAATAGCAAAAAATATAATAGCAAAAAATATAAAAGCAAAAAAATACAAAAACTATCTATAAAATAATAATTCTATATATTATAAAATGTTTTATAATAAAATGTTTAGAATTAATCTTTTGAATTTAAAACTTATAAAACAGTTTACATTAAAAAAACCAATGCAAACCTTTTTATATTTAGCAATTGTTTTAGTGTTACTATATTTTATTGGTAACTATGTTTTACCATCTAATATAGTATTTAAAGAAGGCTTTGACCTATTTAGTAGTAGTTCTAGTCCTAGTGCTATGACATCTGACAAGTCAACTAAATTAGTATATTTTTATATGGATGGATGTGGTCATTGTAAGAATTTTACTCCAACATGGGATAAATTTTGTTCGGCAAATTCTAGCACTATTAAAACTTATAAATTCGAACAAGCACAAGTGCGAGAGCAAATAAACACTTATGCTATTTCTGGCTTCCCAACAATTTTACTATTAGATGAAAATAATGCTAAAATAGATGAATATAGCGGACAACGAACACTCGAAGGTTTAACTAGTTATGTGAATGGTCACGCTTCGCATAGTTAGATAGTAGCGAAGTATAAAATATCCATCGCGAAAACAAGTTTATTATAGCTATTATTAGCAATAAAAATACTAGGGAATACAGTGGGTTTGTAAAATTAAAAAGATCACTTATAGATTTGAGTTTAGGAAAATCAGTTTTGGCCATTTTATATATATAACTTTTTTTAAATTATATATGTTAATAAAAATTGATTAACTTTATTTAATAATAATATTAAATAAACAGTAACATGCTTCATAAGTTAAACGATTTAACATTGGTTAAAGTTGTATCAAGACCATCTAAAGTATGTAAAACTCCATATGTTGCCGATATACAACTTGAAGATGGGACAATCGTTCAAGCACATTGTGCTTCACTTGGTTGCTGTGGACTATGTGAAAAAGATTGCTATGTTTATGCTTCGCCCATGAAGTCAAATTGTGTACAAAGCAAATCTAAAGTTTGTTCTTATAAAATTTATTTGGCTAATTTTTGTGAAGAAAAAGTCATTGCTAATCAACATATTAGTAATAAGCAACTTATTGGAATAGACCCAAAATTAGCTGAAACGTTAGTGGAAAATGCATTAACGCAAAATTACTTAAAAACATTAAAGCACATTAAGACCTATAAACGCGAAGTATGTTTACTTAATTCGCGATTTGATTTTGCTGGAATTGATGAACATGGCAAATATTTTGTCTTAGAAGTTAAAAATGTACCGCTTGCTGATTATGCGGATGTTTCTAGCACAGATCGCAATAAAATGATAAAGCACGGAGACTTTTTAAACATTCCTATTAATGAAAAAATCTCATATTTTCCCGATGGTTATAGAAAAAAAAAAGGTGCAGTTGTTAGCGAACGCGCACTAAAACATATTAATGAATTGGCGGAAATTACTCATTCAAAAATTATTAGACCTATTATTTGTTTTGTAGTTCAACGAACTGATGTTTCTAGTTTTCAAGCATCACTATTAGATCCAATTTACAAAAGTGCTTTTAATGATGCAGTTGCAAAAGGCGTAGAGGTTATTGTCTTGGTTGTATTGTGGAACGCGCAAGGAGAGGCTACTTTTGTAACTTGTGATTTGCCAGTAAACTTTTAAACCTAATTAATTTTAACTTCACATTGTAGAGTATAAATTTGTAGTGTTTTACTATTTTTTAGAGTTTCAATAGTTTTTGACTTTTTTAAATAATTAGTATGATTTTCACTGGCTTCAATTAATTCTTCAATACTAGGCAATTGTTGCAATATTGGTTGTGGTTGTGGTAATGGTACTGGATTTGGTTGCATAAATGTAAATGGTGGAGGTTTTGGTGTTGTAGCCAAAATTGCCATTTTCACTTGAAGATCTTCAAGCTCATCACCTTTCTTTGGTGCTACTGGTGTTACTGGTGTTACTGGTGTTAATGGTGTTACTTGTCTTGGTGTTACTTGTCTTGGCGTTACTGGTGTTACTGGCGTTACTGGTGTTACTGGCGTTACTGGTGTTACTGGCGTTACTGGTGTTACTTGTCTTGGCGTTACTGGTGTTACTTGTCTTGGTGCTGCTGGTCTTACTGGTGTTACTGGCATTATTGGTTGTTTAATTCTATCCCAATATTTTTTACAAAAATCCATTGCCAAATGCTCAAGAGTTTTAAAAATAACCGTGTTGATAAGATTCTTATCAATCTTTGACTTGTTAACTTGAATACCAAATAGCGTATCAAGATTAGTAGTAAATTCAACCAAATGCTTAGATGATGCTCGAAGATCTTTATAAGCATAATCGCCTGAAGTAGGATACGGAATTTCAATTTTATTAATTACTTTCTTATTGCGCTTTAAATAGTATCCACCATCATATATTGGCCAATTTGTTGTTTTATCAATAAGATTAAACTTAACACTGTTTGTATAATTAATTTTACCAATCTCTCTATATCCATTTGCATAAAGATTATTTGTTGGTTTAGCCTTTTTTTCTTCTAAGTCAAAGTGAACTTTTGTTCCATTTCCATTTTTAAATTCGGCAATTACATCTTGTTCCTTTTTCCATACATTAATTTCATGTTTCTTTGTGTACGTAGCATTGCTACCATCAATCACATTATTAGAAGTAATTTCTTTAAGTAGTTTACCATTAACCATAAGTGTAAGCTTAATATTTTTATCAATATATGCATAATAAGTTCTACCAAGATTCTCTAAAGGTAGTTGTTCTATCATATTAGACACAAGCAAAGGATTACATTCTAAAATTATAAGAGTACCATGATTTTTATTTACCGCATAATTATTCCACATAGTGTTCATGCTTACTGATACCTCGTGTGCTATATATGTAATATTATTATTTCTTATAATACTAGGAAAATCTAGTAGAAGTTCATTGATAGTTTCACCGTTAATCTTGCTCAAGATAGTTGCTTTACCACCGCCTTCCAATGTAAGACCAAACAACGCAGCAATACCACCAAAACCAAAAAGCCCATTTTTATCATCACACGCATCCTTGCGATTATTAATAATGAGACTAGTCTGTAGTGTTTCACGAGTCATACCTTGTGCATTATCTCCAACTGTAATAAGATATGTACTAGTCTCTGGTTGATCTATCATATGAATTTGAATTTCTGACGCATTGGCATCAAGAGAATTATCTATCAATTCACGAATTAAATCCATATTACTAAAACCCTGATTGGTAGTATTATAAAGAGTTCCAATATGGCTAATTGGTCCAGAAGACATGATTAATAATTTATTTAAAAAAATAAATGATTAATTATAATTCAATTTTTTATATAATTAAAAAATTAACACGCAATGGACTAAGTCTAATGCTACATGAAAACATTAGTCCAAGTTAACATCCACAAATTCAACATAATGACTATTAATAAGTTGTGCTTTTTTAGCATAATTAATGTGATCTTCTTCGCTCAAAGCTTTCCACATTTCTCCTAATTCTGTCATCCTATTAATGTCTAGTATAGAACTGTTTATTGGTCCAAGGGTCATTATAGTAAGGTCTGTTTTATCTTTCTTATTTTCACTTGCAAACACTAAAAATCCGGTTGTGCGTTTACAAAGAGGATTGTCTAGTACTTCTTCTTCGTCGCTTGAATAAATAACTTCTGTTCCATCAGAGTTGTAATCATCATGTTCATCATGTTCATCGTGTTCATCATGTTCATCGTGTTCATCATGTTCATTATCTTCATCATGTTCATTATCTTCATCATTATCCTCCTCTTCTTTTTCTTCTTTTTCTTCTTTTACAGGAATCCCATTTTTTAAAACAATAAATGTATCATTATTATTTTTATTATTATAACTAGTCCAATAAATTGTATCACCAATAAGCTCTCGTTTTATTCCATCAGGATTAACTATGATTTTATGAACTTCATAATCATAATTAAAATATTTGTCCTTATATAATATTTCAATTTCCATATTTTCAGAAACCTTAATACTACGTTGATACAAAATTTTATTGTTTCCACACCACGTAGTGGAACGGCACATACTAATAGTGGTATAGGGCATAGTTCTTTATTCTTCTTTATAAATTAAATATTACTAATGCTAGTATTCAATTTTTTCTCTAGTATATTATATTATACTATAATATAGTACTATGGAAGTAACAAATATTATTACTGAAATAATTTCCGGATTTACAATTGCTTTAGTATTAATTCCTGAAAGTATTGCGTTTTCATTATTATTAGGATTACCTCCGTCAGTAGGATTAATTTCCACAGCAATTATGTCATCAATAACCTCTTTGTTTGGAGGCTGCCCCACTCTTATATCGGGAGCTACTGGAGCAGTAGCAACCTCATTGGTCGGTATAAAAACATTATACGGGACACAATACGTATTTTTAACAGCTATTATTGGTGGATTAATTCAGCTATTATTTGGAATCAGTGGATTATATAAACATTTCTCAAACATTAGTCAACCAATTATGACTGGATTTTTAATAACATTAGGTTTTTTGATAGCTAAATCACAAATTAAAAATTTCAAATATCCTAATACAGAAAATTGGTTTAAAGATAGTGATAACTATAAATTATCAGGAACACTATTATTCTCTCTAATTAGTCTTTTTATTACTGTGTTTGGTAAATTTATGTATAATTTTTCATATAAAACAAGTAGTCTTAAAATTAATATTCCAGGAGCTCTAAGTGCTATTATAGTATTAAGCATATTATTTTATATTATGCCTATTAAAGAAACAATTGAAGTTGTTGGTGAAAGAGGTAGCACTAAAATAAATAATATTGCTTTAAATATTCCTAATGTTGAATTAACAACCGCAAATATTTTAAAAGTTTTGCCTTTTGCTCTAGCAATGGCTATAACCGGATTAACCGAGAGTATTTTTATGGTTGATGATACAAGCAAACAACTTAAAATTAATAGTAGTCCGCTAATAGAAACATTAGCACAAGGTGTTGGAAATATAATATCTGGATTATGTGGAGGATTTGGAGGCTGTGTATTTGTTGGACTAAGTAAATATAATGTAGAAAATGGATCTAAAACACGACTATCTTCACGAGCTACCAGTCTGTTTTTTATAATACTAACATTAATGTTTTCAAGAACTATTAACAAAATACCAATGCCAGCAATTATTGGTATTATGATTATGATTGCATTTAAAACTGCAACAGCTAATTATGCATATGTTGTTAAAAATTTCAGAAGTGAATGGTTAATTATTCTTTTAACAGCAAGTTTAGGAATTTATAGTGAAAGTCTTGCCTTAGCAATTATTGTGGGTTATATATTTCAACAAGCAATAAAATATATAAAAAACCGTATATTATGATCTATATTATGATCTATATTATGATCTATATTATGATCTATATTATGATCTATATTATGATCTATATTATGAT